>Ga0192243_10434_pt1 | contig 15770 bp, 15 predicted proteins | sample Koala_Koa27_K3_FD_131233 | JGI IMG/M metagenome (GOLD analysis project Ga0192243, IMG submission 131233) | Enriched cells from koala feces incubated with labeled cellulose particles, San Francisco Zoo, California, United States - Koala_Koa2-7_K3 ... | reverse complement strand
TAATCGAAAGCAATCAGAAATCAAGCTGTGGTTTGCATACCAGATAGAAAAACAGGCCCCCGGCGGCATATTGCCGTCAGAAGCCTGTCTTTCGTCTCCTACCCTAACACCCTATGGATATGCAGTGCCAGGTAGATCTCCTCCAACTCCGTCAGAGGAATATTAAAGTTGTTCTCCACATAGATCCCGATCTTCTTCACGCACTCCAGTTCCCTGGTGCAGGCTTCGGCGATTCGTTGGTTGAAGGGGTCGCCCTCCTCGCCGACGATCAGCTGGCCGGAGACCAGGCGTTGGGCGAAGAGGCGGACGTGGGTAACGTATCTGGAGTAGGCGGTGCTGTCCTCCTGGTAGACCAGGCCGAAGTGGTACTTGACGATCTCCAGAATATCGTCCACGGTCCTGTTGATCCACAGGTTCTCGCTGTTGTAGGGGTGGCCGTACTGGGCGTTGATAAAGTGGAACGCGATGTTGCCGGCCTCGTCGTCGGGGATGGGCAGGCCCAGGCGCTCCCTCAGCAGCTCGACGGCATAGCGGCCCACATCAAACTCGTTGGGATTAAAATTTTTCATCTCCGGCACGTAGAAATTCTGCAGAACAATGTCCTCCTTCACCCGTTTTGCCACAAAGGCCAGGTGATCCGTCAGGGATAGGTAAATGTGGTCCATCAGCTCCATCTGATACCGTTCTATGGCGTAGTCGATGATATTTTAGCCAGCTCAAAAAACACACTGTCGCTCTCGGCGGCCAGACGGATGATGTTTTTGGAGATCTCCCTGTCCTTTAAGACAAATACCTTTTCGATTTCCTTCTCTTCAAACTGGTAACCGATGGACTTGTTATAGCCGATGCCCTTGCCCATGAGTATTGTTTCACGTCCGCTCTCGTCCAGTGCGAGCACCAGTGAATTGTTCAGCACTTTAACTACACGCATGTTCTCCCCCTACAATTCCCCGTTTGTTTTTATGACATTCTGATACCAGTAAAAGCTGTCCTTTCTGATTCTTGCCAGATCCTTGAGATCATGGTCCTCCCTGTTGACATAGATAAATCCGTAGCGCTTCCGAAAGCCCTGATGGGAGCTTAACAGATCCATCACCGACCACGGACAGTACCCTATCATCTCCACTCCATCCTCAATCGCCAGAGCGCACGCCTCGATGTGGCCCTTTATATAGTCGATCCGGTAGTCGTCGTGAACCTTGCCGTCCTCCGTCAATTCGTCCGCCATCCCCAGTCCGTTCTCCGTGATGATCATCGGCAGGTGATACCGGCGGTAATAGTCGTTTAACACGATCCGAAGTCCCATAGGGTCGATCTGGGCGCCATACTCGCTGGCCTTTAGGTTCTCATTCTTCTCGTCCCGAAAATAGCCGTACTGGTCAAAATCCACTTCATTCCCCCTGAAGGCCCGAAGCCCCGCCGGGTGTTCCTCATCTGTCGGCAGATAGCTGGCGCAGAGAGTCCGGTAGTAGTTGAGGGCTATGTAGTCCATCTTCGCGCTCTTTAACAGCTCCCGGTCCCCCTCCTCCATCACGGGCACAATGTCCCGCTCCTTCAAATACCGCATATAATATCCCGGATATTCGCCGTTCTGGTGCATCTCCAGGCAGTAGTTGGTCTTGAACCAGTCGTTCATCTTAGCTGCCCACACATCCTCCGGCTTGTTGGTCAGCGGATAGGTGCAGGTGGAGGAAACCGCCGGCCCGATCTTTCCATCCTTCACAAGCTCATGGCAGGCGTTGACAGCCAGGGCATGGGCCAGGAACATATGATAATCCATCTGGGCACGAATCTTGTCCGCCTTCCAGGGGTCCTCCTCCGTGATGTTCATCCGCTCATCCACGCGGATCATTAAATTCTGCTCGTTATGTACCTGCCAGTATTTGACCCGGTCGCCATAGGTCTGAAAGCAGATTCTGGCATAGCGCTCGAAGGCATAGATACAGTCCCGGCTCTCCCAGCCGTTGTATTTTTCCACCAGGGCATAGGGCAAATCAAAATGGTATAAGGTGACAAGCGGCTGAATCCCGTTTCTGATCAGCTCGTCGATCACACCGCTGTAAAAGTCCAGCCCCTTCTGATTGATCTCCCCGTCGCCGTCCGGGATGATTCTGGCCCAGGATAGGGAGAAACGGTAGGCTTTCATGCCCATCTCCTTCATCAGAGCGATATCCTCCTTCCAATGATGGTAGAAATCGCTGGCCACCTTGCTGTCCGCCTGGACCTTGGAACGCTTAAAGGAATTAAAATCCGCAACGGTCATTCCCTTTCCGTCCTCGTCCCAGCCGCCCTCTATCTGAAAGGCCGATGAGGAAGCTCCCCACAGAAAATTCTCAGGAAAACAATGTCTCATACAAATCCTCCTATTCTCTATCTGACAGCCATGATCACGCCGCTGTCGTAGTCCGTCTGCTCCATCTCCGTGCCCACCACATCGGTATAGTCCGCCGTGTTGGAGACAATGACCGATACGGTTGTATCATACCCTGCTTTTTTGATCTTGTCGATATCAAAGCCGACAATTTTTGTTCCTTTTTTAATTACGTCGCCCTGCTTCACAAACTGCTCGAAGCCGTCGCCCTCCATGTTCACCGTGTCCATGCCGATGTGGATCAGAAGCTCCACGCCGTTGTCCAACACCAATCCCATGGCGTGTCCTGTGGGATAGAGAACCGACACGGTACAGTCGGCCGGCGCCACCACCTCGCCTTTGGTGGGAAGGATCGCGATGCCCTTGCCCAGAGCCTCGGAGGAAAATACCTGGTCCTGAACCTCGGTAAGACGGTAAGCCTTTCCCTGTACAGGAGCCGTGATCTCTATGTCAGCCGCCTCGCTGCCTGTAGCTGCTGCCTGTCTTCCGCCGGCTATGCTCCTTCTCTTTGCCGCGGGAGCGGAAACCTTTTTCGCCGGCTTCGCATCCAGATCCTCAAAGCCCAGGAAATAGGTGAGAGCCGCTGCTCCGAAGAAGGAGATTCCGATTCCTACCAGATAGAAGATAAACTTGGTCATGCCGTATGCCGCATAGGTAAAGATGGTCAGCGCACCGTTGTTGGCGAAGGCGTCGCCGTATACATTGCCCAGACCCATCACAGCGCCGCCTACCGCGCCGCAGATTACCGCATATACCATGGGCTTTTTCAGACGCAGGTTACAGCCGTAGATCGCCGGCTCGGTGATTCCCACCAGGGTAGCTGCGATGAAGGAGGAAGCCGCAACCTGTTTTAAATCCTTGCTCTTTGTCTTTAACATGACGCCCAGAGCCGCGCCGCCCTGTGAGAAGTTGGCGGCTCCCGCAAATGCCAGAAGGTTCTGATGACCATTGACCGCCACATCGTTTAAACCGATGGGAAGCAGTGCCCTGTGAGCTCCAAATACCACGCACACGCACCAGAGTCCGCCGATCAGCGCACCGCCCAGCACCGTGCTGACGTTCATGATTGAATCGTATACAAACTGAATTCCATTACCGACATAGATGCCAACCGGCCCCAGAACAACAAAGGTGAGGGGCAGCATGATGATCAGTTCCAGCCCCGGCGCCAGGATGATCTGGAGAATCTCCGGGATGATCTTCTTTAACTGCTTTTCCAAAAATGCCATGACAAGCACGGCCGGGATAATCGGGATGACGGACTCCGTGTAGGAGAACACCTTCACCGACTCGCCGATCTGCCAGGCACTTTTCATAATGGGCAGGCCGAAGATCGTGGTCTTCACAGCCGTATCCTGAATCATGGCGTCGATGGCCGGATACACCAGGGTGGCGCCGATGGCCATGGCGATTACCTGATTACATTTTAACGCCTTTGCACAGGTCATGGCCAGGAAAATCGGAAGGAAATAGAAAATAACCTGGCTGGCCGAGTAGAGGATGTTGTATGTATCGGTGGCGGAGATATCGACGCCGTACTTGCTCATGATCAGCTTCGCCGCCGTCAAAAGTCCCTTGATCAGACCGGCTGCCGCGATGGCGGGAACCAGAGGGGTAAACATCTCGGTCACCTTCTGAAGGATCAGATTGCCGATTCCCGGCTTCTCCTTTGCGATCACGTCCTCGGAATCGTCGTCGCCTCCCTCACCGCCCAACAGCTCGATGGCTGCGTCGTAGATCTTGGTCACTTTCGCTCCGCAAACCACCTGGAACTGCCCCGCGGAGATCACCACGGAGATCACGCCCTCCAGATGCTCTACCTCCTCCTTGCTGGCTCTGCTCTCATCCTTTAAGACAAAGCGGAGCCGTGTAAAACAATGTGTCACGTTCTTAATATTTCCCTTGCCGCCCACATGATCGATGATGTCGCCTGCAACTTTCCTGTAATCCATAGCTTTTCTCCCTTTCATCAAAGTTTTGTTTTCCTCACCCGGCCGGATGACACTGACAAACAACAAAAAAAGACCCGAAAAAATGAATGGCGCAGGGCTGCACTTACAGCTCTGTTCTGCCAACTCATCTCATCCGATCTTGCCTGCATGACCAGTAACACGTCGTCTGTTGTAAAGTTGTTTATCAATCTGTGAATAACATACCACAGTATTTTTTAAAACGCAAGAGTTTTTATATTTTTTGTTCATCACGCACAATTTCGCCTTGGTTTTTTGTACACATTTTACAATCTCGTTCTCAGCCTGACGAGACGGATTCCAAAAACGGCCGTATCCAGCCAATATATTCTTCCGGGCGGTGGAACAGGGACATGTGGTGGGCGCCCTTAATCAAATGCACCTCCGAGTGAGGAATGGCATCCACGATAGCCAATGTGTGCTGCCGCTCCACCACGTCGTGCTCTCCTGCCAGGATCAGAACAGGCGCGTGCATCGTTTTCAGCCTTGCCACATCCACTTTGGGGTTGACGGCCATGAGGGAACTGAGCTCTACCTGCCGGTGAATCCGCTTGGAAAGCGGCTCCACGATCTGCAGAATACGGTAATGATAGATGATAAATTTGCGGAACATCACCTTTAAACCGGAGGGACGGATATTGCCGCTGATCAGGACCAGTCCGCGGACGCGGCCCGGATATTCAAGAGCCATCTGAAGGGCTGTATTGGCCCCGTCGGAGAATCCTATGATCACTGCCTTGCGGATATGAAGGTGGGCCAGCACCCGCAGCACATCCTCCGCCAGCAGGGAGAAATCCAGCGTGGTCTTCCCGATTCCGGTCAGCCCCTGCCCTCTGCTGTCGATTAAGATCACCTGATAGTCCTGGGTAAAATAGCGCAGAATGCCGCCAAATACCTGCTGGTTCTGCCGGTTTCCATGAAGCATCACCACCGGCATCCCCTTCCCGATACACTGATAATAGATTCTGGTATCCCCGGCAGCCACATAACCATCCTGCCGCTCTCCCGGTTTTCTCATGACTTTCTCACTTCTTTCCTGGCTTTATAGAGTCTGCCCCGGCAGACTCTCGCGCTGCCGCGCCGCGGAGAATTTTTATTTAACAGAGCGTTCTTTTCTGTTAAATGAAAATTCTTTTACATAATCTCCCAGCCCCGCCGGACTCTGGATTCTCACCACGGCGTAAGCCATCTGGGGCGTGATCAGTTTGGGGTAGCAGGCAAAATAAGCGGGCTGCCACGCCGGATTGTATCTGGCCTTCACCTGGTAGAGGTCCTTGAAGCCGTAGATTCCATTCATATTCTCATAGATGAATTTTAAGATCTTCTCAGCCGGAGCGTTCTTTTCCCCGCCTCGCCTAGATTGGCCAAGGGGGAGAGACCCAGGCTTCCGTATCGCACGCCCTCGTCCCTGAGAATCATAAAGGTGTCATAGATCAGCTTCTCCATCACGCCTCCCGGCGCTTCCCTCCGGTGTCCGGTCACGTCCGCTAAGTAGCCGTTTCCCCCGTCAAAGGGCAGAAGGACCAAAAATGCCGCGATCCTCCCCTGCTCATCCCGCGCCACAAAATACCGCCGGTCCATGGGGTCCTCCAGGCCGATTCCTCCCACCGTAAACGTAATCTCACCGCCGCCTTTGATGCTCCGCCACTCCTCGGACACCTCCAGAATCTCTCTCTCGATCCCGGTGTCCTTCTCTGTCAGGGGCCGGTACTCCTCCACCGTCACCCCCGCCTCTGTGGCGTGGTTTACGCTGGCGCGGACCTTTCCGGCCTTTCCGCCCTTTAAATTGTACCCGGCCAGCTCAAACCTTGCTTCCGCCCCGCACTTAATCAGCCCAAAGCCCAGCAGCTCATAGACGGATTTAAGCTTCTCCGTAATACTGAGGAATATCATGTGATATCCTCTGGAGAGGCAGAACTCCTTAAACTCCGCCAGCAGACTGGGAAACTCCTCCTCGGAGCAGACCGGGTCGCCGTTTACGACAGCCGTGTCACCCACGATCCCATATGTGATCACACCGTCCCCATGGTGTCCAAAATACCACAGCTTATCGTTCTCCAGGGAGAGGTAGGACCCTGGATTCTGGCCGTACCGGAGCACCAGACTGCGGACATGCTCCCGGTCCTCCTTATCCTGGGCCGGATCGTAGATCAGAGGCTTCAGAATCATGAGGATACAGCCGGCGATACAGATCCAACTGGACCAGAAAATAAACTTGGAGAACTGGATGCCTCCCGGCTCCTGGAGAAGCAGGGCCTCGCAAGTGTTTACGATACAGCTCCAGAACGTGACCGGAAGCTTCTCGTGAAAATACATATGGAAAAAGCCCAAGGATGCGTTAAACAGCACCAGCAGCACACTGATTCCGGCTAACAGAATGCCCTTGCGCACGGATATCTTATCGGAGGGACGCATAAAATCCCTCCGGCCGGCCAGCAGGATCACCAGGATCGCCAGCTCCATCAGAATCGTCAGGATGCTGAGGGGCAACTTTCTCCCCAGCAGATGGCCGGCCAGACTGATCCAGAGAAGAATCACCGACAGAAACCAGGCGGTTCGTTTTCTCTTATATAGGTTCCACACGATAATCAGCAGCATCACCGCCGTGATTCGCTGCAATGCGTAATTCATCTCCAGGTATTCCAGAACCAGCCGGTCGAGTATGGGCACATGCCGGAAGGATGTAAACAGAATCAGAAGCGCCACGCAGATGATCATGCACACTGCAGTGTTCTCCATGATATATGCGGTCCTGCCGCTGAAAAACCGACGATATCGGTTCATATTGATCACCACCTTTTTCTCTAGTATAGCACAGGAGAAAAGGGAAGTGCACAGCAGAAATTACAATCGAGGCAGTTTTTTTCAGGCCCTTTGAGAAAAAATTCACAATTAATTTTTCCCGCCTGGAAACCTGCACAATTTTTTCTCAATAATTCTTTTAAGTTTGTGAACACTTATTCTCCATTCTGGTATATATTAATACTTGTAACCCCCCCCCCAATACATTATATAGTTTTGTTATACCCCATAACAAACAAATACCTTTTCCTGAAAAGACCGGCTCCCCAGCCGGTCTTTTCTTTATTTATGATTCTCCGATCTTCTTGCTGTCAAAGTAAGCAAAGCTTCCGATGGCATCCAGGATATCCTGAAAATCCTCCCTGGGCGCCAGGTCGATATACCTTCTCAAAAGCTCCGTTTCCTCCGCTCTGTAGCGCCCGTAAAAGATATCATATAAGTTGTGTCCCCGCAGATAGATCTTGATCTCCTCCATATGAGCTCTGACATCTTCCACCGTCTCCAAGTCCTTACCCAGAATCTCTCTCAAATGCTTTCCACTCTGAAGCCGGTAGAGGTACTCCTTCCACTTTGCCAGAAGTATCCGGTAAAATGCCTGCTCCGACGGGATGATTCCCAGCTTTGCCATGACGGCCGGATTCAGGAAATAATTTTCAAAGGAATAGTATTTGAGTATCAAGACATTTCTCCGGGTCACCTTGGGAAGCCGGTCCACGTCCTCCTTCCCCCGCTCATCGTAATACCGGCACAGCTGTCCCGCCAGCTTCTCCGGGTCCTTCCCGTCCCCGTCGCGGATCATCAGGAACTGATCTCTGAGGTAGACGCGGTTCATATGCTTTAAGTTGGCATAGGTCTTGATATTGGTGCAGCTGTTGGTGGTGATGATGGCGGCCCCGGACAGATTGCCGTCCCGGTCGTACATCTCGGAGTAGTATTTCTCCAGCAAAAGGGGCAGACGGCTCTTATCCTGCTTTCCCTCCACAATAAACACGAAGCCCACATTTAAAAAATCGTTGGCCGTGTATCCGAGATCGTCTAAGATGGTGCCGATATCCGTCTCCTCCTTAATCACCGAATAATACTCCTGATCCAGCACCACCTGGCGGATCTGGCGGCTGTTGAAGTTAAACAGCATGTTGGGCGAGTGGGTGGTAAACACCACCTGGTTTTTCTTGGACAGCCGGTAGAGGATCTCGCCGGATATCTTCTGCAGCTGGGGGTGGAGAAAGCTCTCCGGGTCCTCCACCAGGATGATGCTGGGTATCCGGTTATCGTCGTCCACATAGCTCTCCAAAAGGGACAGCATGTAGATGCTCCGCATGCCCTTGCTCATCTGCCCAACCTGGCTGCAGCTGCCGTTCTCCCGGTTCTTCACGCAGGCCGACACCCGGAACATCTGATCCAAGTCGCAGTTTAAGGTGTAGCTGATCTCCTCATAGCCGCCGTTCTTTCGGAAGTTTTCATTGACCCGCCGCGTAAAATCGCTGAGGTTTAGGTGAAACAGCTTATACTCCAGCAGTCTGGCGGTCTCGAACACATTTAACTCCTCGGTCTTCTTCTGGTTGATGAGGCCGATGCACTGGAAGCAGTGGTTGCACTGTCTCGCCATGCCGAACATACAGCAGCCGGAACGCATCTGCTTTAGCAGCGCATCGTCCTGGAACATCAGCAAATCGTCCTGGAGCTGCTGAAGCTCCCTCTGGGTGTCGATGTAGTAGACCTTGGGAAACAGCTCCGGGATATAGCGGTTATCCTTGTGGGCCCCGTCGCCGTAGCGCACTCTCCCCTCCCAGTTTACGCTGAAGGTAAATTCCAAAAGCTGATTCTGGTAGGACGGCAGCTTAAAGCAGAAGTCCTGTTTCCACAGCTCATACCGTTTATACGGGCTGACGATTCCCTGTTCGTGGAGCATGTGAAGGTCCTCCTCGGTCAGCATCAGGGACACATCGATCTCGATATTCTGCTTCTTTTCATTGAACGCCCTCTGCTCAATCCGGCAGCAGCCAAAGACCGCACGGATGGCATCCAGAACCGTCGTCTTTCCTGTATTATTCTTTCCCACCAGAATCAGGGCGCTTTCAATGCTGTTGATATCCATATCCCGGATCGCCTTAAAATTCCGGATATGAAGACGTTTAAGCTGCATAGTACCTCCTTAATCTGCCACGGGTATCTCTATCTCTAAGTCTTTATGCCAGTAATAGAGAGGATATGCAAATCTCACCGGTATCTGGCTTTCCCCCTCGTCGTAAAAGAGATAAAACCCTTTTAAGCGGCCGTAAGGCTCTGGGGCTCCCCCGTCGCTGTCGTTTTGCAGGAAGGATCGCTCATAGGGCGCCGCTTCCGGGTCCTCCCTGTGGCCGGCGACCGTCACCGCTTCCTCCTCCGGGTCTTTGGATTCTAAGCTGGCCGTTAGATACAGCGCCGGCTTTTTGACCTCCGTATCCATCCCTTCCTCACCGGATCTGGTCTCTACGACCATGCCGGTTTTCATAGGCTCCGGCATCTTCCTGACATGGGTCAGCTTCAGCGTGCAGCCATCCAGCTCCACCGTCTCGGAGATATCCGCCTCCTCCTTCTCAGGAACCGGAATCATAACCGGTTCGGCACTGTCTTTTCCAAACATCACGACGCCCGGCAGCACCAGGGTAAAGGTTCCGCTCTGCTCATCCGCAGGCACATCAAACCACAGCGTCCTCGCCTGTCCGTTCCGGGTCAGCCCCTTCAAATCATAGTTCTGACTCCGGCCCAGGATCTCCTTTTTTGGTCAGAGGATACTCCCCCTTGCCGCCTTTTAACACGATATTCTGATCCGGCTCAAAGGTCTGAGGCATGATCCGGCAGGGGTCCTGCTCGTCGATCATCCAGACGACACCCAGAAGATCGCCCTCCTTCTTCGTCTGAACCACAACCGAGAAGCCGTCTATGTCGTGTCCGCCGTCTATGTCCGTTAAGTTTTCACAGGTTTTTGCAGGCTCCATCTCGAATTTTATGGATTCGTCAAAGCCGGCGATCTTCAGCTCATAGGTTCCTTCCGGAATCTGCTGTTCCAGCTTTTTGCCCTCGGCCTTGGCCTCGTTTAAGTAGGTAAGCGATCCGTCCCTCTCCAGCTGTTCATAGTTGTAGGAGGCTCCGTAGGCATGGAAACGGACTCCGCTGTCATCGAGACCTGTTCCCATGATCGCCATGCTGCCGGAGATGTTCTCCCCGTACTCATCGTTGTAGAGACTCCTGGCATATTTGTGCATGGCATCGTTATAACAAAAGTATCCTTTCCTCTCGACTCCGCCGTCCTGGTTCATGTTTTTTTCTCATCCTCGGCGATCCGGGCGGCCTCCTCATCCGGTATGATTTCGACGGAGAAGTCCTGGACACGGGTTCTTACGATCCAGAGTCCGTCCTGGTAAACCACACTCTCCAGCTCCACCGCGATGTTGTCCCGTCTGGCCGTCGGCGTATCCTGATTGCTCATCACAAATACCTGCGGGTTCTGTTTTCCCACAATCCCGTAGCCCGGTACGATCTGAAACTCTTCCGCCACAGCGTCCTTGTGATCAGTCTCCTTCTCCGGCTCACTCTCAGCGGCAGACTCCGTCCCGGCAGTCTCCTCTGTGGTCTCCGCACTGCTGCCCTCTTCCCTGCCTCCGTTTCCACATCCCACGGCTGTCAAGGCAGTCGTTAAAACCACCGCCGCCGTCATCATATAGCGTCTCCAGTCTCTTCTCATATAGGTCCGCTCCTTCCGTTGAAAACCGACACTTCCTGTTAGCTCGATTATAACAAAAATATACCCTCATGGTCTTTCTTTTTTCTTAAATATTAGTAACAGACTCCGCCCGGCATGTTGGATCGCACGCCGGGCGGAGTCTCTGCAATTCTATATTCGTTTCAGCATAACCAGATTGTAATTTCCGTGAAGACTTCCCAGGTAGATATTGCCCTCCCCGTCCACGCTCAGAGAGTGTCCCCGGAGACCGGAGCCGGAGAAGCCAAGCTGTGCCAGCAGCTTTAGGTCCAGATCGTATATGGAGATCCGGCCGTCGTTCTCGGCGATGTAGATCAATTCCCTGTCGGTGTCCACGTCGCAGGGGTAGAGAAGATTTCCGATGCTGTCCAAGTACGCACCGTTCTCATCGAAGATCTGTACCCGGTCATTGTCCCGGTCCGCCACCAGAACCCGGTTCCGTTTGTCGGTAACCAGGCTGTGAACGATGGAAAATTCGCCTATACCGGTTCCCGGACCGCCCCAGGAGCGGATCAGGTTAAATTCGGAGTCGAACTGGTGAACCGCCGCGTTGCCGTAGCCGTCGGAGGCGTAATAACAGCCGTTTTTCCCCTCCACCATTCGGGTGGGCTTGTTGAAGGGACCTGCCAGCCGTTTGACCGTCAGATAGGACAGATGACCCTCGATGGAGGAATCGAAGCCGGTGTCCGACGGGTCCATGAACCTGCCGATGGTTTTTAAAAGCTTGCCCCCCTCGGAGAGGCAGCGGATCACATGGGCGCCATCGTCGGCGAAGAGTATCCTGCCGCGGCTGTCCTTCCAGATTCCGTGGACGCGGCCTCTCGGTATGTCGTCGGCTATCTTTCTTATAAAGTTTCCCTTCATGTCAAAGACCGCCACCGGACACTCTGCACACCGTGTCGTCACATAGAGACGCGTTCCGTCCGTGTAGGTGCCGCAGACCTGATATCCGGCGTATCTCTCCGGCCATTGGACGAAGCCGCGGTCCACCTGGTAGGTGAAGGGGCCGCTGGTGAGAAGCTCCGTGCAGGGGATGAGATTTTCCGGGTCGCTCTTGGAGCGCAGGGGTGTTGCAAATGGATTACGCATTCCGTCTCGCCTCTTTTCTGCGCTGGCGTATAGTCATGACCACAGAGATAATGGTGGCTGCGAAGAAGCACACGGCGATGGGTCTGGTGAAGAACATCCAGATATTGCCGTCCACGGCCATGATTCCCCGCCGTAAGTTGGTCTCCGCCATGGGCCCTAAGATAAATCCGATGATCATGGGGGCCAGCGGGAATTTTAAGTTGGACATCACATAGCCGTAAATGCCGAAAAAGATCAGGCAGATACAGTCAAACACGCGGTTGCTGGCACCGTAGGCTCCCACACAGCAGAGAATCGCGATGATAGGAAGCAGAGCGTATTTCTTCACGGCCAGCACCTTGACAAACAGGCGCATGCCCACGTATTCTAAGATGATCATCGCCACATTGGCCAGCATGAGGGCTGCAAATATGGTGTAGACCAATCCGGCGTTGGTGGCAAACAGCATGGGGCCGGGGCTGATTCCGTGGATCATCAGACCGCCGATTAAAAGCGCGCTGGCCACGTCGCCGGGGATTCCCAGTGTCAGAAGGGGAATCAGAGCACCGCCCACGGAGGCGTTGTTGGCAGTCTCGGAGGCTACGACGCCGTCTATGATACCGGTTCCGAATTTCTCCGGGTATTTGGAGGTGTTCTTCACCGTGGTGTAGGCCACGATGTTGGCGGTTCCGGCTCCGATGCCGGGCAAAATCCCGATCAGGATTCCCACGACCGCCGCCTTGATGCAGTTGCCTGTCTGGGAGAAAAATTCCTTTAAGCTAAAGCCAAAACCCTTGATGGTAAAGTCCGTGACCACCGCTCCGCCTGTGGGGCTGTTCATGCTCTCCTTGGCGCTCTTTAAGATCTCCGCGATGGCAAATGCGCCGGTCAGCACGGCGATCATGCTAAAACCCGACATCAACTCGATCTTTCCGTAGGTAAACCGCTCTGTCAAATCGATGGGCGATGTGCCCACCATGGCGATACAAAAGCCCATGAAGCCGCTGATCAAGCCCTTGACCATAGACTTGCCGGACAGAGTCGCCATCAGGGTCAGTGAAAACAGCGCCACGGCAAAGTATTCTATAGGGGAAAACTTGATGGCCAGCTCCGAGAGGATGGGCGCGATGAAGATCAGCGCCAGCATGCTGAGGAAACCGCCGATAAAGGAGTAGACGATTCCCGCTCCCAGGGCCTTGCCGGCCTGTCCCGACTTCATCAGCGGATAACCGTCAAAGGTGGTCGCTATGGAGGCCGCCGTTCCCGGTATGTTCAGCAATATGGCGGATATCAGTCCGCCGGAAGCGCCGCCGATAAACAGTCCCATGATCATGGCGATTCCATTTACCGCGTCCAGCGTGTAGGTGATCGGCAGACAGAGCGCCACCGCCATGGCGGTGTTCAGTCCAGGAACCGCACCGAATACGATCCCCAGGATGACTCCGGCGACGATCAGCATGATGGTCTTTAATGTAAATACCGACAGAAAGCCGGCAACAATCATCTCCAGCATAGATAATCCCTCCTTTCTACCCGAGAATTCCCGGTGGAAGCATCGGATAAAAGATTTTTACAAATCCAAAGTAAATGATCCCCGGCACCACGATTGTCATAAACAGAATCAGAATATAGTTTCTCTTGGTGTTCACGGTCAGCAGCAGCATCTGGAGAAGCATATAGATCGCAGACGCGATCAAAAAGCCCAGGCGCTTGATACTGAACACATAACAGAGCAGCAGTATGGAGCTGAACACATCCACCCTGGCCGCCAGAAGGCCGCGAAAGCCCGCCGCCGCCGCAACGGCCGTCTTTTCTCCTGCCGCTTCTGTCCCGCTCTCCTCTTTTGCAGCAGCCTTCTTCTTTTTTAACTCCTCCAACAGATCCAGCCATCCCAGGATAAAGAGGATCACCGCCACCAGCTTGGGCATAAACGCCGGGCCTAAGGCTGCGTTGGCCGTGGACGTGATCGTCAGGGTATTGACGTAGACATAGACGGAAAACAGAATGATTGCCGCTGCCGCTATCAAACCATAATTTTTCTTCATACACATGATCCTTTCAAAAATGCGGCAGCCGCACTTCCTGATACGACTGCCGCAGTCATTTAGAACGAGTCATTCATGACGTCATCTTTTAACGTGGTATAGAAATCCTGATTGCTCTTTAAATACTCATCAAGCTCCGCTCCGATCAGAACGTCCGGCACAAAGGATACATTGCCAAAGGCTTCCACGGTCTTGGGATCATCCATCGTGGCTTTGACTGCATTCTGAACGATCTCCACGATCTCGTCGGGCGTATCCTTGTTGGCGTACAGACAGTAAGCCTGGTTAAACTCGTCGCCCATGTCGATGCCGGATTCCTTGAAGGTGGGAACATCGGGAAGTAAGTCGGAGCGCTCGTCTCCGATCACGCCGAGAACCTTCATCTTGCCGGACTCCACATAGTCCTTGACCGGTGAGTAGGTGGTGAAGAAGGTGTCCATCTGGCCGCTGATGATTCCTACGGCCTTGTCGCCGCCTGAGGAGGCATCCAGTTTTTTCAGCTTGATTCCCGCCTGTTTCTCAAACGCTACCGCCTGGAAATGGGAGTTGGCGCCTAAGGTAACCGGGAAACGAACCGTGCCCGGGTTGGCCTTCGCATCGTCGATCAGATCCTGAAGGGTGTTGTACTTGGAATCAGCAGCCACCACGCAGACATTGGCCTGTGACATGCTGGTGACAGCCACCGGCTTAAAATCGGTGTAGAGATAGTTCATCTTTCCGATCACGCCGCTTGTGATCAGCACGGAGTTAAAATAGACGAACTGGTAACCGTCCGCAGCTCCCTCCGCCAGCGTCTGAAGGGCCTCGTTGCCGCGGCCTCCGTCCATGGTTACCGGAACCACAGTCTGGCCCAGCTTTTCCCCGAGATCCTTGGCCAGCAGACGGCCGTTCATATCAATGTCCCCGCCTGGCTTGGCCGGCAGAATCGGCTGAACGGGCTTGGTCGGATACTTGATATCGGAAGCCTCCGCCTTGGTCTCCTCCTTGCTCTCGGCGGCCTCCGTGTCCTTGGCACTCTCCGGAGCCGTGGTCGCAGCCTCGGTCTTCGGAGCCTCCGTGGCCTTGGGCGCCGGGTTGGCGCAGCCGGTCATGGCGGTTCCCAGTGCACATGCCAGTAACATCGCTGTCATTTTCTTAAATTTTCTCATAATCTTCCCTTTCCTTTCTCTTTTGGTTTTTCCTTATCTCAAAGTCAGCGGTAATCTTCCCCCAACTTCTTTACCTCCTGTACGATGGACTCAAAGCCCGCTGTGAGAATCTGTAAGTCGGAACCGATCAACAGTCCCCTGGCTCCCTCTCTCAGCTCGTTTAACGCCTTTTCCGGCGTCCCCGACAGGCCGCAGAGGGACTTGCCTGCCGCCATGATCTTCGCTCTCGCGCCGTCGATGGCAGCTTTCACCACCGGATGATCGATCTGTCCCGGATATCCGTAGGAGTTGGACACATCGGAGGGGCCCACGGAGATGCAGTCGATCTCATCGATAGTCAGGATTCTGTCCAGATCCTCGATGCCCGCCTTGGATTCAATCATCGGTCCGACTATGGTTTTCTGATTCATCTCCCTGGCATAGGCGGCCGGATCAATGCCGTAGCCGAAGGAGGCGGCTCTGGAGATCGGGCAGAAGCCTCTCGTGCCCTCCGGAGCAAACTTGACGGCCCGGACCACCTGCATGGCCTCCTCGTAGCTGTCCACCTGGGGGGCCAGCGCGCCGATGGCTCCCATGTCCATCACCCTGGATATACGCTCCGGCTCCAGATTGGTCACCCGC
>Ga0192243_10431_pt1 | contig 15884 bp, 15 predicted proteins | sample Koala_Koa27_K3_FD_131233 | JGI IMG/M metagenome (GOLD analysis project Ga0192243, IMG submission 131233) | Enriched cells from koala feces incubated with labeled cellulose particles, San Francisco Zoo, California, United States - Koala_Koa2-7_K3 ... | reverse complement strand
ATTATTACCTGAAGAAAAATATATCTTCTGGCATTCATCCTGTTTCTAGGCTTGACCGTAATACTTCAGGACTTGTTACCTTTGCCAAGAGTCCATCTATTCAAAACTGGCTTTTCCATAAAACTATAATCAAGGAATATCTTGGCATTACCACTGGATATCTTCCTACTGACGAAGGTATTATCGAGGCTTCCATTGCTCGTAAAGAAGGCAGTATTATTGAGCGCCGCATAAGTGCTAATGGTAAATATGCCAAAACTGCCTACAAAGTCCTTGAAAGGTATAGAAACAAGACCTTTATACAGATACGTCTTTTTACGGGAAGAACACACCAGATTCGTGTTCATTTGGCCTACATAGGATATCCTATTTATAACGATAGCCTATATGGCTCTCCTGGCCCACAGCGACGCCATGCCCTTCACGCATGTAAAGTATCTTTTTCCCACCATGCAAACGATAGATTACTAGAAGTGACCAGAGCTATGTCGGATGACCTCCGAAAAATTATATACTAAGTATTTAAATAGTATGCTATAATTAATTTAGAATATACTATATTATACGTGAAAAATTCGACAAGGGAGGAATCATTATGCCTTTAGTAACATCTGTGGAAATGTTCAAAAAAGCCTACGCTGGCAAATACGCGGTAGGTGCTTTCAATGTCAATAATATGGAAATCATTCAAAGCATTGTATCAGCGGCAAAAGCAGAAAATTCACCCCTCATTTTGCAGGTTTCTGCTGGAGCGCGCAAATACGCCAGTCATATTTACCTAACGAAGCTTGTTGAAGCAGCAGTTGAGGACAGCGGGCTTCCCATATGCCTTCATCTTGATCATGGCGAAGATTTTGAAATATGTACGGCATGTGTCGACGGAGGCTTTACCTCTGTTATGATTGACGGCAGCAAGCACCCATTTGAAGAAAATGTAGAACTTACCCGTCGTGTTGTAGATTATGCCCACAATAAAGGTATTGTTGTCGAAGCCGAGTTAGGACGTATAGCTGGTGTAGAAGACGCCGTTAAAGTCAATACAAAAGATGCTACTTATACTGATCCAGACCAGGCTGTGGAATTTGTTGAACGCACTGGAATTGATTCTTTGGCTATTGCCATTGGCACTAGCCACGGTGCCTATAAGTTTAAAGGCAAGCCGGAACTTGATTTTGCTCGTCTAGAAAAAATTTCTAACTTATTACCTGGATTCCCTTTGGTACTGCATGGCGCTTCGACAGTTATTCCTTCTTTTGTTGCTGAATGCAATAAATACGGTGGTAAATTAGACGGAGCCCAAGGAGTTCCTGAAGATATGCTCTTAAAAGCAGGTACTTACGGAGTATGTAAGATAAACATTGATACCGACCTGCGTCTGGCGATGACTGCTTCCATCCGCAAACATTTTGCAGAACATCCAGCAGATTTTGACCCTCGTCAATATCTAAAGCCTGCCCGTCAGGCTATTCAAAACATGGTTGCCCATAAGATACGCAATGTGCTCAACAGTTCAAACAGGCTATGATTATTTGACAGCTAAAAATGTCCGTATTATATCAAAATGATATAATACGGACATTTTTATTTTAGCATATCATAAGTAATATTAATTTCTAGTGCTTAAGTAAGTTTTCGATGACTAGCATCATTAAGCCATTTCAGATTTTCAAGATACCAGTCCATAGTCATAGCAATCCACTTTTCAAAAGTAATTTCTGGATACCACCCCAGCTCATCTTCTATCTTAGCAGAATCTATGGCATAGCGGCGATCCTGGCCTAGGCGATCTCCAACATAATTGATCAAGGATTCATTTATACTGTCATCCTGCAACTTAATGTGCATCTTATCAATAATGGCCCTAATCACAGAAATGTTGCGACATTTATTAGAACCTACAATGTTGTAAACTTCACCTGTTTCCCCCTTATAAGCAACCATATCAATAGCCCTGCAGTGATCTTCAACATAAAGCCAGTCTCGTACCTGCAGGCCATCACCATATACTGGTAATGGTCTATGCTGTACGGCATTATTTATTATAAGTGGAATTAATTTTTCAGGAGACTGATATGGCCCGTAATTATTAGAACAGCGGGTAATATTAATCGGCATATCATATGTATCATAAAATGCCTTAACAAACCTATCTGCGCTAGCCTTACTACCAGAATAAGGATTATGTGGCACAAAAGGCATATCCTCCGTAAAAGCATCTTCTCCTTCTGGAACTCCGTATACTTCGTCAGTGAATATCTGAATGTACTTTTTTCCGTCCTGCCAAATTTTTATTTCGGAATTATACCATGCAGCCTTTGCCTGCATAAGTAAACTCAACGTACCTACAACATTTGTCTGCACAAAAACAATAGGCTCCGCAATGCTGCGAACCACATTAGTTTCCGCTGCAAAATTAATAACATAATCAAAATCATATTGCCTAAAAAGACTGGCTAAAAACTTATTGTCACAAATATACCCCTGAACAAAAATATGTCGGTCATCATCTTTGATATTCTTCAAATTTCCCAAATTACCTGCATATGTCAGCTTATACAAATTGACTAACAGAATATTTTTATATGTCTTAAGCATATAACGAATAAAATTGGAACCTATAAATCCAGCCCCGCCTGTAATTAAATAAGTTTTCTTCATGAATAATTTCTCCCAGATAATTCGAAAACTAGACTTCACTCCAAATAAATAAAAAAGGGGCATAGCACTTAAGCTATGTCCCTTGAATCACCAATATTATCCTTTACGTGCATTAAAGCAGCCACGGCAATATACCGGCCGATCCATAGAAGGCCGGAAAGGAACCATAGTTTCCACTCCGCATTCGGCGCAAACTGCTGGATACATTTCCCTAGGTGGGCGCTCACCGCCTCCCATGCGCTGCTTGCGTGCTTGCCGACAGGCAGGACAACGACGCGGCTCATTGGTAAAACCCTTCTCCTCGTAAAATTCTTGCTCAGATGCGGTAAATGCAAATTCCTGATTACATTCGCAGCAAGTTAAAGTTTTTGCTTCTTTCATTGTCTGATCACTCCTAAATCATAGATACGACATATCCCATAGCTACGTTACCAACGCTTCCCTAATGTCGACTATGATATAGAAGAAGTTAGGAACCTGTTTGAACCACTGAGATACACTATCACTAGTATATATGAGCAATATTAAAAAGTCAATAAAATTTATAAATAGTGACTATCATTGATTATTTCTGCAATAAAATTCCCGTCATTACCACCAAAAACACTTACGGAAGCATTGTAAATATTGATTTTCCAGAAACTATTTAAAGGCATATTCAGCAACTGGCAGATTAAAGCACGAATAACACCTCCATGAGAAATAATAGCAATATTACCATCCTGCTCTTTTAAAATTTTATTTAAGGCCCCAAAAGAACGATCCTGCACCTCTTGGAATGTTTCTCCCCTAGGCGGCACAAATTCCGCCGGTTTAGCAAAAAACAGATTTATTTCCTTTGACCACTTTTCCTTAATCTCCCAATAGGTCAATCCTTCCCAGTCACCGAAACTGACTTCCCGAAACTCTTTCACATAGTTTACCGAAAGTCCCATTGCAACAGCTAATGGCTCGGCCGTCATTCTCGCCCTCTGCATAATGCTGCAATAAATAGCATCCAAGGGGAACTGCTTCATATATGCTGCAAGTTTTCTCGCCTGCTCAATACCTGTAATATTTAAAGGTGTATCAATACGACCCTGGAATTTTCTATCATTATTGGAATTAGTCTCACCATGCCGAATAAGATATATTTTTCTCATAAACTATCTCCTGTGCTTCATCTGTTCGACATGGGAAAAATCCTTTATCTCCACATGTACTCCAGCTTCCTCAAAGGTTTCCATTTCCCTGTATACCTTGATTGCCGCATCAAATAAAATAAACTCTACAACGGCTCCCATTCCGCAGCCATCTTTTATATTCAGCCTTAAAGGAGCACTTAGTCCAAGCTTTTTTACAAGATTTTCCATTTCAGGTTCTAAGGTAATCTGCGATGCAAAACAATAATCTATAACCTGCGGTGCCATTTCTGCAGCTTTTAATACTGCTTTAATGGTTGCGATCCCATCTACCACTACCGGCACTTTTAACGCCGCTGCCTGCAGTATTCCTCCAGCCATGGCAGATATTATGAGATCATTTCCCGCATCAGAGAGACATCCGTAGCCTAAAAGCATAAGATCTCCTTTTTTTACATATTCCTTTACCAGTGCCGCACCCTCCTCTGTCGAACTTCTTTCACTGGATGCGGTTATCATAAGTACTTCTACTGCGGCCCCTGTTTCTTCCGCCAGTACATTTACAGATTGATCCCCATTTATTATTTTTTCCGCTTCAGCAAAATGCCCTGCATCGCTCCAAATGAGGAGCGAACGTTTTGGCAATATAATATCCTGCTTTCGGTATTTTCCTAAAACAGCGGAATAGCGAATCACTGTTTCTTCAAGATTTGAAAGTGATCCAAAAGGTTTTATCAGGTTGTCAAAACGATATTTGGCTCTAGCTGCACTTTCCTTATTAACGAAACTGATTTGAGCAATTATTTCATTCATCACCATGCTCCTATCGTAATAGGTAAAAAGCTATTATAAGATAAATTACATTGCCGGTTTCAGTAAGAAATCCATAGGTATCGCCGGTAAGTCCTCCCAGTTTATTAGAAAGATACCATGCAATACCCAGGCATACAACAAACGTCACGACAGCCGCACATAGATATGTCAAACCACAGGTCAAAATGATTATCAGGCCCAAAACAGCCGCAATGTAAGAATATATCGGACGGGAATATCTGGCAAACATATGCCCTATTCCCGTTTTTCGTGCATATTCAAAATTAACGATATAGTTTACCATAAACGTTCTCGTGGCAACAGACATAGCTACAAGTACTCTGGAAAGTTCTCCCCCGTTTATTGATATATAGGCCGCCACTTTCAACAATACCATACAAACGAATGCAATGACTGCGTTAGCCCCCACATGGCTGTCCCTCATTATTTCCAACATATGTTCGCGGCTGCGGGCACTGAATATACCGTCAGCGGTATCCATAAAACCGTCATATATGAGTTCGCCCGTGAAAAGCACTTCTGACAGAATGAGTCCTGCTGCACGCAAAAAAGCAGGCGTATCAATATATACCAGAAAATGGTTGACGTAACATAGGAAAATCCCTATAACCAGACCTACTAAAGGGAAATAAGGTACACTGCGTGAAAAATCGTCATCTTTCCAGCTTGTACGATTTGAAAAACGCAACCTCGTTAAAAATTCCAGACAGGTTATAAAATCCCTCATAAATCACCTGCTTAACCTATTATAAACAGCAACGGCCGCCTGAAGAACCGCAATTGCCAAACTGGCTCCTGTCCCCTCTCCAAGACGTAATCCCGCATCAATTATGGGCTCAAGTTTTAAAATTTCTAGCATCTTTTTATGGGAAATTTCCGCACTCAAGTGAGAACATAACATATAATCTGCGCACCCCGGACAGAGCCCATATGCCAAAATCGCAGCTGCCGTAGCATTAACACCGTCCAGCATGACAGGTATCCTGCGTCTAGCTCCAGCAAGAATCATCCCGGCAATCCCAGCGTGATCATAGCCACCTACCTTGCACAAGATATCCATTGCATCGCTTGGATTTGGTTTATTTACTGCCAATCCATCTGTAACTACCTGACGTTTTATTTTCATACGCTCATCATTAATCCCCGTGCCGCGTCCCACAGTTTGTTCAGGCGGTAGTCCGGTAAATGCTGAAACAATAGCAGCTGATGACGTGGTATTACCAATTCCCATTTCACCAGTAGCAAGAAGATTATATCCATTATCTATACACTCATCAGCGATCTGCATACCTGCATGTATGGCATCTTCCGCCTGTTTTCTGCTCATAGCAGGCCCCTTGGTAAAATCATCTGTACCCCAACCTATTTTCATTTGCCGCACATCCTCCAGCCGGCTTAAATCAAACGCTGTACCCACATCAATAATAAAGACATCTGCACCAGCATGACGAGCAAGTACATTGGCTCCGGCAGTTTCTCGCACGTAACAGTTTATCATTTGCATTGTAACTTCCTGAGGATATGCACTCACGCCATATTTAGCAATGCCATGATCGCCACACATAAGCAACATAGCTGTTTTTATTTTTTCAGGTAAAATACCTACAGTCATGGCTGCGTAGAATTCCACCATTTTCTCAAGTTTACCTAAGCCACCATCCGGTTTACCAATTTTTTTCCATCCGCTATGAATTTCTGCAGCGGCTTTCATATTTAACGGCGGAACAATAATTTTCTCCATGTTATCCCCTTACTCTTTAAATTTATAAGATATTTTTTTTACATCTACAGCCTGGCCTGCCACGCAGTAAAAAACTTCATCAGCTGCAGCTGCCACTTTTTGATTTACCCAGCCAGCTAAATCACTGTATTCACGGGCAAGCTGATTATCAGGCACTATAGCGCTTCCTACCTCATTTGTGACAAATACTGTCAGCTTCTCGCACGCTTTAGCTGCGGCAATCAGCTTGTCGATCTCAGCAAGGATAAAATTACTTTTTTCTGTAAAGCTGCCCAGTTTAGCTTCTTTACCATACATTAAATTTCCCATATATATTGTCAGGCAGTCAAAAAGTACCGCCTGTGTCTCAGTACCAAGTGATTCAAAAATTTCTTCAGCATGGTAAGGAGCCTCATGATTTATCCAACGCACATCGCTGCGCCTCAATCTGTGAAATCTGACACGCTCAGCCATTTCTTCATCGCAAACTTCAGCCGTAGCAATGTAATCGCATTTATGGGAAAACTGCATTACATAACGTTCTGCAAATTCACTTTTTCCACTGCGAGAGCCGCCCGTAACAAGTACCAATTTATTATTCATAACAGACATCCTTCCCTTTTAAACAAAAATCCTCCGCAATATTGGGAGGATTTAAATATACGTATACAAAACCCGACCAATCTCCCGTAGGCACTGGCCTCGTGACAGGCAGGTCTCCTGGCTTAGCTTCATCACCCAACAGCGCCTTCCCAGCTTACGCCAGTGACATGATTGCCTGGGCTCCACTTACAGTAGCGGGACTGCTCCGGATTCGCACCGATATTCCCTTTTCAGCAGTATTTTAATGCACCTGTCTACATTTTCCAAGTTCTATATTCGCCGTTATAAATAAAAATCCTGCCTGCAGAAAGAAAACTTAAAATGAAAAGACTGGTCAAACGACCAGCCTGAAACTATATGAATTATTTATTCATCTGCGCCATTACTTCAGCAGCAAAATCTTCCTGCTTTTTCTCAATGCCTTCACCCATCTGGAATCTAACGAATTCAATTACCTCGGCATTATTATCTTTTAAAAGTTTGCCTATGGTCTGATCAGGATCTTTTACGAATTCCTGCTCTACCAGACATACTTCCTTATAGTATTTCTGAATACGTCCCAAAACCATTTTCTCAATAATCTTTTCTGGTTTACCCTCATTGTGCGCCTGTTCAGAAAGAATTTGCTTTTCATGCTCCACTTCTGTAGCAGAAACCTGAGTACGATCAAGATAGCTTGGGTTAGTAGCGGCAATGTGCATAGCTATATCCTTACCTAAATCCGCACTGCCACCTTTCATATTTACAAGTACGCCGATCTTACCACCAGCATGAATATAAGCAGCAATTAACCCATCACTCAGTGCTTCATATCTAGCAAAACGACGTACAGCAATATTTTCCCCAATCTTAGCGATTGTTTCCGTAACTATATCCGCAATCGTTTTTCCATTTAACTTGGAAGCCATAAGAATATCCATATCAGCAGGCTGTGTCACAGCAATATGTTCAACAATAGAATTAACTATAGCTTTAAAATCATCTGTTTTTCCAACAAAGTCTGTTTCACAGTTAACCTCTACAATAACTCCTGTTTTTTTATCTTTACTCACATAAGATCCGACAACACCTTCAGCGGCAATACGACCTGCTTTCTTTGCAGCCGCAGCAAGACCCTTCTCTCGCAGAAAATCAATTGCTTTATCCATATCACCTTCAACAGCAGCAAGTGCTTTTTTGCAGTCCATCATACCTGCACCAGTGCGGTCACGCAACTCCTTAACCAACGCAGCAGTGATTTGAGTCATCAGCTTTTCCTCCTAAATTAATTTTCTTATTCTTCCTCTTCATTTTCGGAGACGATTTCCTGTTCTTCAATATCCTCAGCTTTAACTTCAGCTGTTTCTTCCGTCTGAGTTCCCTGACGTCCTTCCAGGACTGCATCTGCCATCTTCGCAGTCAGTAGTTTTACAGCACGGATAGCATCATCATTTGCAGGAATAACATAATCAATTCCATCCGGATCACAGTTTGTGTCAACGGTAGCAATAACAGGAATATTCAACTTCCGAGCTTCTAAAACAGCATTGTGCTCTTTATGCGGATCTACAACGAAAAGAGCTCCAGGAAGTCTCTTCATATCTTTGATACCGGAAAGGTATTTAGTCAACTTATCCATTTCATGTCGCAGACTCATTACTTCTTTTTTGGGTAATACATCAAAAGTGCCATCTGCTTCCATGGTTTCCAGTTCACGCAACCGAACAACACGCTTCTGGATGGTTTTAAAATTTGTAAGCATTCCGCCTAGCCAGCGTACATTTACATAAAACATGTTACACCGAAGAGCTTCTTCCTTCATAGCCTCCTGAGCCTGTTTTTTAGTGCCAACGAACAGAATACTGTCACCATTAGCTGCCACTTCGCGAATGAAATTATAGGCCTCGTCAACTTTCTTGACAGTTTTCTGCAGGTCAATAATGTAGATGCCGTTACGCTCAGTAAAGATGTACGGCGCCATCTTAGGGTTCCAACGGCGTGTCTGATGCCCGAAATGCGCACCAGCCTCAAGCAATCGTTTTATGGAAATAATAGCCATTTTGTTTCCTCCTGTTTTTCCTCCGCAAAAACCATTTATTTGTCATCACCGCAATATACGGACAGGCGACAGGCTTTTGCGTGTGTATTTTACACTGCGGTACATTATATCACAATTTTTTTAGGGAAACAAGAAAATTTCGTTTATGTCATTACTTATTTCCACCAGCAACTGCCCATAAATATAAACTGGCTACGCTACCATAGGGGCTATACCTCCTGCGATATTTTTCAAACAACGATCTGCTTATTGTTTTATGGTGATATATCATCTGAATTCCACGGCGGAGAGCAAGATCATCGTAACTTAAAATATCAGGGCGCTCCATACAGAACAGTAATATCATTTCCGCTGTCCAGGCGCCCACTCCCCTTAGCGATTTCAATCGCGAAATTACCTCCTTATCAGGCATTTCCCATAGTTCATAAAGAACAAACTGTCCATCAAGTACTTTCCCGGCAAATTCCTTAATATATTCTGCTTTGCGGGAACTCATTCCTAGTCCTTTTAAAAAATCAGCGGAAACAGCGTTAACTGTTTCCGCATTAACAGTTCCCAGTAAATCTTCCGTACGTTCCCAAATTGCCGCCTGCGCTTTGGTAGATATCTGCTGGCCTATAATATGTCTCACGACGGAAGAAAAAATGTCATGATCAATCCTGCGGTAGATATGCCCGAATGTTTCGATAGCCCTAGCTAGCTTTTTATCTTTTTTCTTAAGGTAGTCTATTTCTCTATTTCCATATATAAAATAATGATTCATTTTTCCAGTATTGGCAATGTAGCTGGAGCATAGCGCATAACCGTAATTTTATAATCCTTTTTCCCTTGCTCTACTAGTTTCCTCTGTGCCAATTCCCAAGCTTCAGCTAAAGTAGCCACAGGGATCTGCCCTGTTCGGCGCACAAAATCAAAATTTTCTTTACGTGTCACAAAATAAACAGTCAATTTATTGACAATACCACGTGATTTCAAGGCTACAAAAGCCGGCATGGAAAAATCTGCCCTTATATCTTTTTCCATCTGTAATGTATCGCTTCTGCTGAACCATTCTGAAAAAATCTCTGGCTCCCTGATATCAGGACAGTCCAGTGTCACAATAAGTATTCCGTTTTCCTTTACGGCAAACGCCGCATTCATATGTGTCTTCGTACTTTGATACAAATTTATATCCTTAGGACTCCCGCCTGCAGAAGCGAAGACCACGTCAGCTTTTTTCTTTATGGGAACTCCTGCCATCGCCATTAAGTCATCACACCCTTTTTTCCATGCCTTATACCAATGCCCTGCAACAACTTCATGTACCCGGCCGTCAGGCGTAAAAACGATGTTAATCAAAAAATCCGGCTCCAACAATGCGCAAGCTTCCATAATATTCTCATGCATTGGATTGCCTTCCAGAATGCCTGCATCACAATTGGGATTACACCCATCCCCAACATTTGCCGCCAAATTCATTGAATGAGCATGCATAATAGTATCATAGCCAGCCACTCCAGGCAGTAAAGCTTTTCTTCCCCCACCGAATCCGGCCATGGGGTGCAGAGTAACGGCACCAGTAAGAATCACTTTGTCCGCATCTGCCACATGTTTATTAACAGAAACTGTCGTGCCAAAACTGGTAATTCCTAATTCTACCAGTTCTTCATTATTCCGACAATTGTGCTGATGAATTTTTATACGACGAACTGCTTCCTCCCCGCATACCAAGATATCTTCTTCCTTTGTGTGCGCCCTGTGGGTTCCCGCAGCAATAACCACAGCAACATTCTCATCCTCAACTCCTGCGGCATTCAATTCATTAAGTACTACTGGTAGAAATTCGGCGGTCCCTACCAATCTAGTAATATCACTAACTACAATTGCCACTTTGTCCCCAGCCTTTACAATGTCACGCAGGGGCAAACTTTCAATAGGATTTCTTATAGCCTTTAGCGTAGCGCCAGCAAGATCTTCTTCCTCGCTCGCCTCTGTCCCACAGATATCATATAAAACCTTATCTTCTGGCAGATAAATTTCTTCCTCTCTGTAACCTATTGGCAAAACGAATTTTTTCATTACTTATCCCTCCATCGTTGTCATGCATAGCCAATACCTATCTTACCAACGTTTACTGGTACTCCAGAATTCACCACGCAATAAAGCTAAAACCGTAAACAGTTCTAATCTTCCAAGAACCATTCCAAAACTAAGAATGATTTTCCCCATGGACGTTATGCCAGCATAGTTTCCTTCCGCTCCTAAAGATCCAAATGCCGGACCTACACTACTCACACAGGCAGCCACACCGAAAATTGCTTCCTCTACGGGAAGTCCGGTAGCCGACATACCAATAGCCAATACGGTAATAACAAGAATGTACATGTAAAAGAATTGGCTGATATTCATTATTACTGGTACAGTAACTATTTTTTTACTATAGTAAACATTAGGTAATGTCTGTGGATGTAAAGTGCGGCGAATTTCCACCAATGTAGTTTTCATCAGTACAATGAATCGGCAGATTTTAATGCCGCCCGCAGTAGAGCCAGCACAACCGCCAGAAAAATACATTACTGCTAGAATAAGCTTCGAAAACGATGGCCAATTATCATAGTTGCATGATACAAATCCTGTCGTAGAAGTAAAAGAAGCTACCTGAAAGAACGCATATCTCAGCCCCTGCAATACACTGTATCCATTAGCATGCACTATATTAATTGTGATAATAATGGTAGCTACGGTAATTATAGTTATGTATATTTTAAATTCCAAATCTTGCCATAAACTCTTCACCCCGGAATGGATAATATTGTAGTAAAGGGCAAAATTACATCCCGCTAAAATCATAAAAATGGCAATGACAAATTCAATTAGCGGATTATTAAAATACCCTACACTATCATTATAAATAGAAAATCCGCCTGTAGCGATAGTAGCAAAAGCGTGATTTATAGCTTCAAATTCCGAAAGCCCAGAAAGTATCAATGTCCCCATTAAAATAACAGTAAGCAGCAAATAAATATAGAACAAAGCCACTGCCGTTGTACGTATGCGCGGCAAAATACGGTCGCTGGAAAATCCGCTTACTTCTGCAGTAAACAAATAAACGGCCCCACCCGCTATTTGAGGCAGCAAAGCAACGAATAAAACTATAATGCCGATACCGCCTATCCAATGAGTCATACTGCGCCAGAAGAAAATACAGTGAGGAATTACATCCAGATTCTCTATTGCGGTTGCCCCTGTCGTACTAAGTCCTGACATAGATTCAAAATATGACGATATCGGATCTAAAATCCCTGAAAAAGCATACGGCAACGATGCCATTATGGCACATAATATCCAGGTGAAAAATACAGTGCCTATACCTTCTCGTATGGATATATCCCTTAAATCTTCTTCACAACCATATCTTTTGAAAATTACAGCTAAACAAAATATTATGGCAATTGCACAAAGAAAATATTTGTAAGCATCCTCACCATAATAAAGTGCTACTGCAACGGGCGCAACCATGGCCCATGCAAAACCACTGCATAATCTACTTAAAATATAAAAAATTATTTTTAAATTCATTGTTTTTCCTCAACGCAACTACCAGTTTTGCTTGTTACGCCAGAACGCTAGTCGCATAATTACAAGCAAAGTAAATATTTCTAAACGTCCAAGGAGCATAGCGCAAATGCTTATTAGACGTCCGAATAAAGAAATATCACCGTACGTTGTGGTTGGCCCTACGATGCTAAAAGCTGGTCCCACACTACTTAAGCAAGCTGCAATAACCCCAATGGAATCCATGAGAGACAGTCCTGTAAGAGATATCAGAATCGTTAATACCATGAATACTAGGATATATAAAAAAAAGAAACGCATTATACTGCCTACGACCTCAGGCTCAACAGGCTTATTTCTTATTTTTATTGAATATACAATTTTAGGATGCAGGGTACGTAGAAGTTCTGACCAACTGGCCTTAATCAAAACAATAATTCTGTATATTTTTATACCGCCTGCGGTAGAACCACTGCAACCGCCTATAAACATCAGGAGTAACAATATAAACCTGCTGAAAGACGGCCATTTATTAAAATCATCTGAGGCAAATCCCGTAGTAGTACTTATTGATATGGCTTGAAAAAGACCATGCCTAGCACTTTGCATTATACTACTGAAATAACCTGACCAGTAAAGGTCGATAGTTATAAGACATGCAGCTATAGCAAGAAGTGATAGATAGTATTTGTGTTCAGCATCTTCCATTATAGCTGTCCAATCGCTACGCCATATTTTATAATACAATGAGAAATTTATACTAGAAATAAGCATAAAAACAACTGCTATTATTTCCACGTATACTGAATTGAATGATATTAGGCTGTCATTGTAATAGGAAAATCCACCTGTTGCCATAGTTGCAAGTGCCAAATTTATGGATTGAGGCACAGATACACCGCCAAATATAAACAAGATTATTTCCACTGCAGTAAGAAACACATAAATAGTAAAAATAAGCATTGCCGATTCCTTAATACGTGGCAGTGTATGCTCTATTACACTTCCTGGCATCTCCGCATTTAACAAATATCCTGTTCCGCTATTCATCTGTGGCATGATAATGATAAAGAGCATAATGACGCCTATCCCACCACACCAATGGGTGAGACAGCGCCATACTAAAATACTCACAGGAAAATCCTGAAAAGATTTTGATGTTGTCACGCCAGTAGTCGTAAAACCAGAAACACTTTCAAAAATGGCAGTAATAGGATCCATAGTTCCATTAAGCAAATATGGAAGCGATCCCAAAATACAGACCATTAGCCAACCGCATCCGACTACCGCAAAAGCTTCACGTATTCTAAGTCTTTGTTTGGTTTTTCTGGCACCATAGAACAAAAATATTCCCGAGATAACAAGTGAAATACACAATGTCCCGAGAAAAACAATCATATGTTCCTGATCTATAATGAAAGAAGCAATCAGAGGTATAAGTATAACCAGTGAAAACGCCATTCCAAGCATTCCCAACAGGCGAAATACTAGTTTTAAATCCATATACTAGCCCCGGCTTTCAAAAAGAAGAACTGTGCTCTTTACAAATTCGCTCTTTACAAACAAGATAACACTATCGTCGGCATGCAACTTAGTATTACCATTTGGAATATAGGCTTCATTACCACGTACAATAGCACACAGCAGACATTCCTTTGGCAATTTGACATCCTTAAGAGCTTTATTTTCAACTTCACTATTTTTCCCGACAATGATTTCTATAGCTTCAGCCTTAGCTCCTTCCAATAAGGATACTGCTAATATTCCGCTTCTGCGCACAAAACGCAGAACCTCTCCGGCACTTAAAAGTTTAGAAGAAAGTACGACGTCTACGCCGACCTTTTCCATAAGTTCTATATACTCATTCCTGGCCACGCGGACAATGGTCTTTTTGGCCCCCAAATGTTTTCCCAGTAAAGCGAGCAGCAGGTTCAGTTTGTCATCTTCTGTTATGCATATTACCACATCTGCTTCAGCCGCGCCTTCCTCAGTCAAAAGATCTATATCCGTGCCATCTCCGCACAATACCAGCCCGCGCTGCAACTGAGCAGCAAGTAGTTGACAGCGTGTCTCGTCTTTTTCAATCACCTTTAGCATTAACCCCTGTTTTTCCAGCAATAGAGCCAAAAAGCGCCCAGTTCTGCCAGCACCTATTATTAAGGCCTTTTCCAATTTTTCATATGTATTGGAAAAATTGCTTTCAAAATCTTTTATAACATCATGCTTACCTACAAAATACACATTATCGCCAGGAAGCAAACAATCATCACCCCGCGGGATAATAATTTTATGGTTTCGAAAAAGCATTGCTACGAGGATATCCTTTGGAATTTCCATATTTTTCAACGGTATGTTGGCATACGGAGAATTATCACGTAATTTTGCTTCAAACATGCGTACTTTACCATTCGCAAAATCATCTACGTTCAGTGCAGAAGGAGTCATTAGAATATTATTAATCTCCATTGCTGTAATACGTTCTGAATTTAAAATGAGATCAATTTTCATTTTTTTATTAAGTATTTCAGGAGAATAATCTGTATACTCAACATTTCTGATACGCGCTGCCGTATATTTAATACCGTTTTCCTTGGCCATCATACAGGTAATCATATTTACTTCATCATTATTTGTACAGGCAATTAAAACATCTGCATTTCTGACATCAGGATTATCAAAAATGACAGGACTGCTGGAATTCCCTTCAATAACCAAGACATCTAATGAATTTTGTACTGCTTCTTTGCGCTTTTCATCAATTTCTACAACCACGACATCAAATTGGTCTTCTGCCAGCAATTGAGCAATACTATAGCCAAGTTTTCCGGCTCCAGCGACAACAATACGCATTTTAAAATCTCCTCACTTAAAAGCGACTGTATTATTTACTGTTTAAAAATATATAAACATGAACTGTAGATATTATAACACATAAAAAAAAATAAAAAACAGCGGCCGATTGTAAAATGAAGTTGAACAGTTAAAAAATCCATAGCGATTGAATCAGTGGTAGAATAGAGTTCACACACAAAACCCTATCGAGGAGGACAATCACTATGGACTACCCACATTCTATCACAGATGCGGAGAAGCGCAAGAATGGAAAACATCTGACGGACATCGACCGAGGCACAATCCAAGCCATTAACATAGAGGGAATGAGCCTTCGGAAGATAGCAGGACACATAGGCTGTTCCCCATCCACCGTTTTAAATGAGCTGAGGAGAGGAACGCCACCCCGAAAGAGCAATCGTGGACGGATACCTGGGTACTCCGCAAAGCATGGCAGCGAAGTTTATCAAGCCAACCGCACACGTTCTCGTCGCAAACATCGAGTAACTATGTGTACTACATTCGTTAACTGGTGTATCGAAAT
>Ga0192243_10427_pt1 | contig 15952 bp, 11 predicted proteins | sample Koala_Koa27_K3_FD_131233 | JGI IMG/M metagenome (GOLD analysis project Ga0192243, IMG submission 131233) | Enriched cells from koala feces incubated with labeled cellulose particles, San Francisco Zoo, California, United States - Koala_Koa2-7_K3 ... | reverse complement strand
TGTATATTGCCCGTTATTTGGATAGGTGTGTCATTTATTTGGATAAACTGGAAATTTACCGACGTTCTTTGGCTAAATTGGCAATGGCTTCCCGCATAGAGGACTTGTTTAAGGCGATAAAGTCCGAACAGTTTATACGGGATGAACGGAAGGATTTTTATAATGAGTTTGATAAGTCTTTCTTGGATTTGTTCCCCCATTTTATTTCTTCTTTTAATAATTTGTTGGTAGAAGATGCGAGGATTTATCCTAAATCGGGCGAGTTGTTGACTACGGAGCTGCGTATCTTTGCTTTGATTCGTCTGGGGGTAACGGATAGTAATCGTATTGCCCATTTCTTGGGGTATTCTTTGGCAACGATTTATAATTATAGGAGTAAGATGCGTAATAAGGCGGTGGGAGATAAGGATACTTTTGAGCAGGAGGTGATGAATCTGTAGGCTAATCATAATCGAGAGTAACTTCATCCCCTCTCAAGCTATTCTTTCTACACATCTCGTTAACATTTCCCGTAGGGGCGGATTGAATCCGCCCGAATGCATAAAGCAAATCGTTTTCGGGCAGATTCAATCTGCCCCTACGGTGGATGAAAGCGTTACTGAAAAAGTTAACGAGATGTGTAGAAAGAATAGCTTGAGAGGGGGATGAAGCTACTTTCGACTATCAACAAAAGTTATCTGCCAGCTCCTATTTCTCTTTAATAACCCCTACACAAGCCGCTCCAATAATCAAAAAGACTCCTGCCAGCACCAACATATTAACTTCCGGAGACACATTGCCCGAAGTAGTGAATACCTTTAGCACTACCCCTCCCAAGGATGCCGCCACAATTTGCGGAACACAAATTGTACCATTGAACAACCCCAGATAAGTGCCCATATGCCCACCGGTCAAAGCATTTGTCAATATAGTAAAAGGTAATGCAAGCATGGCCGCCCATGCACAACCTATCAGCACAAAAGAAGCAAATAATGCATATTGATTATGAATAAAGAAGATCGAAATAAATCCGATTCCCCCTACTACCAGACTCAATGCATAGGCAAACTTACGATTCTTGAAAGTAGGAAGAATCGCAGCCCAAATAACCGAACCGATAGCCTGAACAGCAAAAAGAATTCCCACCCAGTCACCGGCATTCTGATACTGTATGGATTGAGTATCCAGTACCATTCGGGAAACTCCACCAGTCATTGTCTCTATAATCGGCGTATCGAAAACATTCAATGCCACCGTACCATTGGTATAAGTCCACATAAACATAAAGGCTGCCCAACAGAAGAATTGCACCAATCCTACCGTCCAGAATGCCTTAGGCGCTTTAACCAATAGTTTGAACATATTGGTCTTTTCCTTCTTTTCTTCATTGGTGATGCCGTGATACTCTGCATATTCCTTCGGCGGAAATTCTTTTACTTTGATTGAAGTATAGATCACGCACAGAATAAGGATCAGTGCACCAATGTAGAAAGAATAAATCACAGAATCCGGTATAACGCCTTTCGGAGCAATATTACTGATGCCGATTGCCGCAAATAGGAAAGGGAAAAGATACCCCGCCAAACTTCCTGCATTGCAAAGAAAACTCTGAATGGAATAGGCTAACCCTTTCTGTTTCTCATTCACCATATCGCCTACCATCATCTTGAACGGCTGCATTGCCATATTGATGGAAGTATCCAGAAACATTAAAGACACCAAGCCGAATACCATAGCCGCACTTACCGTCATTCCAAAACTACCGGCATTGGGTAGGAGGCACATCACACAGACTGCAATCAGTGCCCCCACAAACAGATAAGGAATGCGCCGTCCATAGCGGGTCCAGGTGCGGTCGCTCATGGCTCCTATGATGGGTTGGACTATAATTCCTGCCAGTGGCGGAAGAATCCAAAAATAACTCAGGCTATGAGGATCGGCGCCCAAAGTAGAGAAGATGCGGCTGATATTAGCACTTTGCAGTGTATAGGTTATCTGCACGCCAAAGAATCCGAAACTGATATTCCATAGTTTCCAGAAACCTAAATCGGGTATTTTTTCATGGTATGTATGTTATTGGTTACTGTAGGGGCGGACCCATGTGTCCGCCCGATAGCGGTTGGGTGTTTTCGGGCAGACACATGGGTCTGCCCCTACAGTGATGTGTTTTCTTAAAATCGCCCTGTAGCGTCAATCATCTCCCTCATCTTGTCGTTGAACTGCTTATTCTTTATCAGTTCCTCCAAAGTGAGGTGCATGCGGTATCTCCAATAATGTCTCGGATTGGCAGGCACGTTGATTCGTTCCCCATTTACATTGGGATTGCGTATCTCCTCATCCATCGACAACCAATCTTGGAAAGAAAGGATGCAAAGCAAAGAAGGGCATTCCAAATGCTGGCGCACAATCTCCTCACAAACCCATCCCGGAGCAACGGCGGGTACTTCTTCCCAATGCCCCATCACATGGTTGTAATAACGGCAAGTCTGTTCATAATCTTCTTCCCACCAACCACGTAACGTAGACATATCATGTGTAGAGATAGTACAAACCGAGCGATAAGGATGCTCCCATGTATGTCCAAATTCATGCTTCGGATTCTTGGGCATACGTTGGATCTCCAAACTCAATATTTGCAACTGATCCATCACCCAAGGCACACAATCCGGCACCATACCCAGGTCTTCACCACATACCAACATGGAGGTAGACTGTGTGAGGATAGGCAATTTCTTCATTGCTTCCTGATACCAGAACTGATTGTGACGCTGGTAATAATAATAATTGTACAAACGGTTGAACGCCTCTTTTTCCTCCCAACTCAATACGCTGAAAATGAAATCGTTCTGAACAGCAATTCTAGGGTGATACATGGAAGGATTCTTGCGGTCGGGAACAAATAATACATTGCTGATCAGCGCATAGACTCCTTCGCGCATGTTGATGTTCACATCATCTTGCTTTCCTGCGAACCATGCCTCTACTTTTCGCTGGGTATCATATTCCGGACGCATTTCATAGATGTCATCATGACTATGTTGCAGGAAGGTTTCTTTTACAAAGCCAGCCTGTTCGCCAAACATTTGGTTCAGCATCTTTTCGTTAATGAACGGTTTCGTCATGAAATCCTTTTGGAACGGCAGACCGTAACTCTGAATTTCCTCTACGCTCATGGGCAATGCAGGTACAAACTGTCCCAATAATCCATGTACCGAGTGCGAAGGAATCTCCCAGATGCGGAAGAAACCGAGGATATGGTCAATGCGATAAGCCGTGAAATATTCCGCCATCTTGCGGAAACGTTTCTGCCACCATTGATAGTTATCCTGTTCCATTACATCCCAGTTATAAGTAGGGAAACCCCAGTTCTGCCCGTTCACTGAGAATGCATCGGGTGGAGCGCCCGCTTGTCCGGTCATGTTGAAATAATACGGTTCAATCCATGCTTCCACGCTGTTGCGGCTGATGCCGATCGGAATATCCCCTTTAAAGATAATCCCTTTCTCGCGGGCATAGTTCCCGGCATCCAGTAACTGGATGTGAAGGTTATATTGTATATAATAATAAAGGGCAATTTGTTCATAACAAGGGCTTTCCGGAGCACACAAGGCGGCAATTTCTTCCGCTTTATATTCTTTATGTTCCGGCCATTCGCTAAAATCGGGTGTGCCATACATATCTCTCAGATAGCTGAATGCAGCGTATGGCAGCAGCCAATGCTTGTTTTCTTCAAAGAATTTCTTGAATTCTGCCGAGGCCAGCACTTTCTTTCCGGTTTGTTGGAACATTTGCTTGATGTAGTCGCGCTTCACATTGTTCACTTCCTCATAGTCTATATGGGGCTGTGCGTTCAACTCCTGTTGTTTCTTTTCGAATATTGCCAACGCTTCTTTATCTTTCAGTTTTCCCAGTTGGCTGAGGTCAATATACATGGGGTGGAATGCATAGATGGAGATACTGTTATAAGGATAAGAGTCCATCCATGTGTTAGTAATGGTGGTGTCATTGATCGGCAGGATTTGTATAGCCTGTTGATGGGTGCTTACCGCCCAGTCTATCAGTTTCTTTAAGTCGCCGAAATCACCTACTCCAAAGCTCTTTTCGCTACGCAGCGAGAATACGGGAATGGCTGTTCCTGCCACTTTGCGGATAGAAGAGTTGAAATGCACTTCATTTTCCGGAGTCAGATATATTTCACCTTTTCTTAATGCAGGGTTGTCCAAGACACGGTTGTTGTGGGCTTCCCATTCCTTTATCTGCCGGTCTCCTGCGTCATAGGCTACAAACTTGTATTCCAATGGAAATTCCAAAGTCGATACATTCAGAGTAATAGTCCATTCATTAGGCTGTATTTCCTCCATCAGCACCACTTGCTGCATATCCCAGTTGCCCAGTGTCGGACAATTTCCGCTAATGGCAAGTACCTGATGTTTATGGTGCAGGCAAGGGTATAAAGCGCGGAAAGTAATACTTCCGTCTCCTGAGGCGGCAGCCTTTATAGCGCCTTCGGGTTGATAAATGCCGCTGAAAGCGGAACTATATAAATAAGATTCTGCCGGCAAGTCTTTCCAAAAATCATTTAGTATGTAATGACAGTTTTTCTTTTTGCCGGGGCAGAATAAGTGAGCCATTGTGCCGCTTTCCCGGCGGATGCACTGACCGTCACGATATACGCCATAGCGATAGGAGATAGGTACGCCGGCGGGAGCATCCGTCATTTCTGCGCTGCCTTCCCATTGTTCCCCGTTGGGAGTGCTGAGGATGATAGGTTCATTATTGTTTCCGTTCAGCACCACGCCAAGTTCTTCGCCCCATGCTGTACGGTATTCAATCCGAAATGTGAGTTTCATGATTATTTTGAATTAATGGTTTAATGTTCCAAATTTAAGACTTTCCTGCAGAATATCGCCTATGATCTAATTAATTTATAAGAAAAATGAGGGAGTATTGTTCTTGTTTTGTTGTTGGTATTTGATTGTTTTCCCCCATTTCATCGAAAGAAATAGGGGGAGATGTAGCTTTTGATGCTTAAAGGAAAAGGAAGAAAAATATAAATGAATAACATCTCGTAGAAGTTGAATAAAGGCTCCATCTACCGTAGGGGCAGATTGAATCTGCCCGAAAACGATTTACTTTATGCATTACTCCCAAGGTCGTGCCGCTGGTTCGGGCGGATTCAATCCGCCCCTACGGTAAGTGTTAACGAGATGTGCAGAAAGAGTAGACGGGGCTGAGAAAAATGAAGCCCCAACTCAAAAGAGTCAGGGCTTCCCTCAAATTGTAAGATGTGAGGTTGGATTTATTTATTAAACAATTCGTAATTACGCGTCGATATTTGCATACGTCGCGTTTTTCTCTATGAACTCGCGTCGTGGAGCTACATCATCCCCCATCAACATAGAGAAGATATAATCCACATTTGCGGCATTGTCAATAGTTACTTGTTTCAGGATACGAGTTTCAGGATTCATAGTTGTTTCCCAAAGCTGTTCCGGGTTCATTTCACCCAAACCTTTGTATCGCTGGGTATGAATACCGTTTTCCTGTCCGTCGCCATATCTTTGGATGAAAGCCTGGCGGGCTTCTTCCGTATAACAATATTCGCTTACCTTACCTTTACTACATTTGTACAAAGGAGGATTGGCAATATATAAGTGGCCGTTTTCAATAATCTCCGGCATATAGCGATAGAACAAAGTCATGATAAGGGTGTCGATGTGAGAACCATCGACATCGGCATCGGTCATGATAATCACTTTGTTGTAACGCAACTTGTCAATGCTCGCTTTTTTGCTGTCGTCATCACCTTCCACACCGAAACGGATACCCAGTGCAGTAATGATATTGTTTACTTCATCGCTCTCGAAAGCCTTGTGCCACATCGCTTTTTCCACATTCAGAATCTTACCTCTCAAAGGCAGGATTGCTTGGAAGGCACGGCTACGTCCTTGTTTGGCAGAACCACCTGCCGAGTCACCCTCGACCAGGAACAATTCACATTCTTCCGGATTCTTGCTGGAGCAGTCAGCCAGTTTACCCGGCAGTCCGCCACCGCCCATCGGGCTTTTGCGTTGCACAGATTCGCGGGCTTTGCGGGCAGCAATACGTGCCGTGGCAGCCAGAATCACTTTATCAACAATCTGTTTGGCTTCTTTCGGATGTTCTTCCAGATAGTAGCTAAGTGCTTCACCTACAGCCTGGTTCACAGCACCACTTACTTCGCTGTTACCCAGCTTGGTCTTGGTCTGTCCTTCAAATTGCGGTTCGGCTACCTTCACTGAAATAACGGCAATCAATCCTTCGCGGAAGTCTTCTCCCGAAATCTCTACTTTTGCCTTTTCCAGTGCCTTGGTATCTTCTGCATATTTTTTCAGTACACGGGTCAGTGCGCTACGGAAACCGGCTTCGTGCGTACCACCTTCTATGGTATTGATATTGTTTACATAGGAATGCAGGCTTTCACGATAACCGGTGTTATACATGATAGCACACTCTATGGGAGTACTGTTCTTTTCAGTATTCAGATAAATCACGTCGTCAATCAACGCATCATTGTTGCGGTTCAAGAAGCGGACAAATTCTTTCACACCTTCGTCCGAGTGGAAGATTTCTTTCTTGAAACTGTCATCTTCTTCCATCATGCGGCGGTCAGTCAACGAAATAGTAATACCTTTGTTCAAGTAAGCCAGTTCGCGCATACGTGCCTGTAGAATGTCGAATTTGTATTCTGTGACAGTGAAGATCGTATCGTCCGGCCAGAAAGTCTGTTTCGTTCCGGTAATATCGGCTGTTCCCACTTCTTTTACAGAGTACAACGGATGTCCGCATTCGTATTCCTGCTGGTAAATCTTGCCGTTACGGAATACCTGCGTAGTCATGTGCTTGGACAGGGCGTTCACACAAGACACACCCACACCGTGCAAACCGCCGGATACCTTATAAGACCCTTTGTCGAATTTACCTCCGGCATGCAATACGGTCATTACAACTTCCAATGCAGATTTCTTTTCTTTTTCATGGTAGTCTACAGGGATACCACGGCCATTATCTTGTACCGTAATAGAGTTATCTTCGTTGATGGTAACTTCTATATGATCACAATAACCGGCTAATGCCTCGTCGATAGAGTTGTCCACAACTTCATAAACCAAGTGGTGCAATCCCTTCTCGCTGATGTCTCCGATATACATGGCGGGGCGCTTGCGTACAGCCTCCAAACCTTCCAGAACCTGAATGTTACTGGCCGAGTATTCGTTCCCGCCGTTTATCATTTCTTCTTCAGTCATGTTTAATACGATTATCTTAATTTTTTAGCTTTCAAAGATACGAAAAAATGCTGAGATGGATCGTTTTTACGGCCTAAAAAACGTAAAAAAGAGAGCGTCTTGCCGTTTTATAACCACATAGTTACAGGGCAAGTCTGTTTTCCGTAGGGGCGGGTTATAAAACCATAGTCGTCAAGTTAAGTCTTGCATGGTTAAGCCATCGCGCAGCCCCCCTTTAAAAGCAACTCTTTCTACACATCTCTGTTAACATTTTCAGTAACGCTTTCATCCACCGTAGGGGCAGATTGAATCTGCCCGATAACAGTATGCTTTATGTATTACTCCCAAGTTCGTAACCGCTGGTTCGGGCGGATTCAATCCGCCCCTACGGGATATGTTAACGAGATGTGTAGAAAGAGTAGCTTCAAAAGGGGGAGGCTGCGCGATGATTTATAATGTAGGAATAAAGTAGGAATACCCCTAAAAGACAAAAGGCCGGATTAAAAAATCCAGCCTATTTTATCTTTTAGTTTAAGACTATGCTTAAGCGAGTTTGCTAATGTAAGCAGCCAATTTTGACTTCAAGTTAGCAGCTTTGTTCTTGTGAATGATATTGGTTTTAGCAAGCTTATCCAACATCTTCTGAACGCCCGGATACATTGCAACAGCTTCTGCTTTGTCAGTAGTTGCACGAAGTTTTTTAACAGCGTTACGCATAGTTTTAGCGTAGTATCTGTTATGAAGTCTTCTCTTCTCTTCCTGTCTGATTCTCTTTACTGATGATTTGTGATTTGCCATTTCGACTAATCTTTAATTTTGTTCTTTATTATTTTTATTTTGTAACCCGTGGGGGAATCGAACCCCCCTTTCAAGAATGAAAATCTTGCGTCCTAACCGATAGACGAACGGGCCAAGCCTTGATTGTCGCCGAGCCTTAGCTTGGCATGCTTTCGGAGAGTGTTTTTCTCTTTTGCGGTTGCAAAGGTAGGAATTCTTTTTGAATTGGCAAAACATTCTAGCTTTTTTTAGAAATGTATGCATTTTCATCTAAAAACCTTATTTTTGTGGGTATTAAAGTTGCTATCACTATTAAATTATGCTTCAAAAGACAGTAGGAATTGTGCTTCATACCTTAAAATATAACGATACCTCGAACATCGTTGATATTTATACGCGCGAGAATGGACGTGCCTCCTTCCTTGTTCCCCTTCCCCGTTCACGCAAGTCGGCAGTGAAGACGGTGCTTTTCCAACCCTTGTCCATGATTGAGTTTGAGGCGGACTATCGGCCTATGGCAACTTTGTATCGTATCAAGGAGGCAAAATCGTGGTATCCTTTCCGCACCTTGCCTTATGATCCTTATAAATCTTCCATTGTCATGTTCCTGGCAGAGTTTCTTTACCGTGCTTTGCGCGAGGAGGCGGAGAATGAGCCGTTGTTTGCCTATCTGGAGCATTCCATTCATTGGCTGGATGAGTGTGAGGCGAACTTTTCCAACTTCCATTTGGTCTTTCTGATGCGTTTCTCGCGCTTCCTTGGTCTGTATCCCAATACGGAAGATTATAGCCGGGGATGTTTCTTTGATATGATGAATGCCTGTTTTACTCCTTTGCAGCCTTCGCACAGCGCATTTTTAAAGCCCGAAGAAGCCTCGCACATCAACTTGCTGATGCGTATGAATTATGAAACGATGCATCTTTTCGCCATGAGCCGTGCGGAGCGCAACCGCTGCCTAACGATTATCAACGACTACTATCGCCTGCACCTGCCTGATTTTCCGGTCCTAAAGTCGCTGGATGTGCTGAAAGAGTTGTTTGCATAAGGTGATTTTTATTTCACTACTTTATATATTGTAATAAAAAAATGCCGATTCAAGAGAGAAGGGAATAAAAAAGGAAGGAATATACTTAATCTGCTGTATATTAAATACTTATATGAATTATGAAGTGCCTTAATCGGTAAATCTCTTACTAGGAGATATACTATTTTTGTGCAAAAATAAGCAAAGTTTTGAGAACTAGGACATTTTTCCTCAAAAAAATAGCTTTTTCTTTAAAAAACCTCTTTTCTACTACTTCACTTCGCTATTTATTGGTTGATAAAATCAATGATAATAAGCTAATAATGAGAATATTGTATGCCTGAAGTAGATCTCCTAGTAAGAGATCTACAAAAAACTGCTGTGAAAAGCTATATATAATAAGGTATATTCTTCTCTACAGCGAACCAAATAACTAGAGAATAAAGAAAAGATAAATAAGATATGGAATATCTGTTTTTGAAACGCAAGAAAACAACGGCTACTTCTGGAAGACAAAAAACTCTTCTTTTCAAGGCTGCCGAACGTCACTGGAAGAAACAGTTTTCTGACCGGGAAAGTGATGGACGCAAAGTGGATTGCGATATATATAAAGGTATTCTGTATCAACTGGAGATACGCCAAGCATTTCTGGACTCTAAATTATCATTGAAAAAACTAAGCGAAATGATTGATACAAATCAGACTTACCTATCGAATGTTGTAAACCGCTACTTTGGTTGCAACTTGAAGGAATTAGTGAACCGTTACCGTGTGGAATACGCCAAGGAATTGCTTTGCGCCGGAGGTTGTTCTCTGGAAGTACTACCAAAGCGTTGTGGCTTTGCTTCAAAAAGTCCGTTTTATGTCGCATTCAGTAAGATAGTCGGAGTTTCTCCTTTGCGCTACTTGTCGCAGGTGCAGAAAAAGGCTGAATCTATGACTGGTAAATCAGATAACTTGCTCATAATCAACTCAAATATGTATAACCAATTTTAGTTTTTTAAATTTATAAATTTAAAGTTTTTCTATTATGAACAAAAAATTTTTAAGTGCAGTCCTGTTCGGAGCCTTAATGGTTACCTCGACAGGAACGTTTGTATCTTGTAAAGATTACGATGACGACATTGATCAGATCAATAAGGAACTGACCGATATCAAGTCAGCTATCTCTGAGTTGCAGACGAAAGTAGGTGCTGGTAAATTCGTTACCAACATCGCAAAGGAAGGTGACGGGATTAAGATCACCTGGAATGATAACACTACCAACACCATTGAAACTATCAAAGGTGACAAGGGTGATAAAACTCTTGTAACTATCGTTGACGGTTATTGAGCATTTGATGGTGTTAAGTCAGATTATCCTGCCAAAGGTGATAAGGGCGAAGACGGAAAAGACGGTGCTGCCGCTGCTGCCGGTCATGATGCTAAAATTAGCGAAGACGGTTACTGGATGGTATGGGATGCTACCAAAGGTGAGTATGCAAAGACTGAATACATTGCTGGTGGTGCTACTGCTGTAGCCGGAAAGAACGGATGGACTATCAATGTCAGAGATGATAAGGGCCAGATGCAGTCTATCTATGTTCCCAATAGTGCTGACTTAGTAAGCATTGCACCTGCATTGGGCGAATCGACTTGTGACTTTACAATTTATTATGGTCTTTTGACTTCAGAAGTTGAATGGACTGGTGCCAAAGGCAAGATGGCTAAAGGTATGTATCCTACTTTAGACCGTGATGTACAAATGATGTTGAACCCGACTGGTGTTGACGGAACAGCTTATAAGTTTGAATTCAAGGGGTCTGACGATAAGGCACTTTGGGGCTTGACTTTGAAAGATGCAGAACCTTATGATGGTGAAAAACTGACCAGGGCAGCTTCTGCCAGCGGTGTTTGGACTTTGCCGCGCGATATTGAATATGTGAAGACCGAAGAACTGAATGAAAGAGCTGACTATGTTACTCAGTTTAAGAAGAATGATGGTCAATACTATGCATTCGCTTTGAGTGCAACTTCTGTGGACGATCCTTCAAAGGTTATCAAATCTCAGTATATCTATACATTGAAGCCTCTTAATGTAGGTAATATTCAGGCTGATAAATTTAGCTATGTAAATACTGATAAGTATAATTATGTTTGGAATAAAGATCATAAACCTAATTTTGATGCATACACTTATCAACAAGGAGCTACAGAATGGCTTGGCTTGAGTCTCTCTCAGGTTATCTATGACTATAAGTTGGAGATAGACAAAACTAGAATGACAGATGTGACTATTAATAAATATGGTTTGCAGATTTCAGAAGATGGTTATACTTTTAATGCTACCAAAGAAGCTGCTGTTGATAATGTAGTATATCTGAAACTTAGCTATATCTTGGTCAATGGTAGCCAGACGACTACAACTTTCTCAGTAAGAATCGTATCTAAAGACATCGTTGATGTTAACAGTAATATTGGTTCTATCAATGAGAAGTTCAATGCTAGCTTAGTTTCTGCTGCTAAGGCACCGTTTACAGCATTGGCTAACAAGTATGTCTTCTCTAAATCAATCAGTTTCGATCTGGCAGAGAAACTTGGAAGTAACTATGATGAATGGGTTGACGCTATGTGCAATGGTTTGAGAGGTAATAGCAATGATGGCAAAGCAAACTTCTTGAAGAATGCTTCTATAATGACTGGTGGTGATCCTATCAATAATAGTGCTGCATACAATGAAGCTTTAATGGATAACTTTATTTATTTTGATTATGTAGATGCAGATGGTAAGTCTTGTGTTTATGATATTGCTGATGACAAGTTAATTGCAAGCGTTAAGAATATCAAGGCATTGAAGGTTTACTTTATTGCAGGTACTGCTTTGTATCAGAATGGATGGACTATAGCCAATACAACTCCGGTTAAGGCTCCTTATTATACAGTAAGTGGTCGTCAAAGCAATGCTTGGAATATCAACGATGGCTATGCACTTCCTTTGGATAACGCATTCCGTGTACAATTAGCTGTAGCTAAAGAAGAACAGTCTGTAGTAGGATTTGATTTTACATTCCAATTGACTATGCCGGATAATTGCCCAATCAAGCGTAAGAGCGTAGGTAATCAGACTACTGCTTGGTCTGCAAATGAAGACGGTGTAGATGTATTGAAAGTATATGGTGAAAAACTTGATCGTGAAGCTATGGCAGCTGATTTGAGAGATGCATTTGTTGGAGTTTATAATTTCCAAAATGGTGCATATAATGATGATGCTAACATTGAAGGACAGTGGTACGAATTGACAGTACCTACCAATCATTATATGATTATTGGTAAGTCCAATGAAGATATTGTTACTCTTGCACAAATTTCTCCGTCTTCTGTATATACACAGTGGAATACTAGAGGATTCTATGTAAACGGTCATTTGGACGAATACACATTGACAAATGTTAAGTATCATCATTTCAATGTTTATACAGAAAAACAAGGCGACATCATCTTGAAATTTGCAAGTAAGGTGGCTGATTCTCAGAAAGCACAGGTTAAGAGTGCAGGTACAACAGCTAATCCGTTCGTTGCAAAAGCTGTTTACAATGCAGATAAGACTTTGAACCATTATGAATTCTCAGTATCTAACGGTAACTTTACAATGACTGATGCATTTGATAATGCTTACTCTTTGTTCGATGAAGCCAATAAGCTTCGTGCTAACTTGCATGTTAAATTGTTGGAAGACCGTCAAGGTATCGTTATTGATAAGAATGCTCCTTCATACTATGGTTTGTATCCTTCAGCTATGGTAGACGGTGTTGCTACAAACTTGGTAACTTATGCTTTGGATAAAGCCGGTGATGCAGACAAGACCGTTAAGATGGTAATGAGTATTGATAAGACTGCCGGTGTTGATAAAGTATTTGAAATCACTTACAATGTAACTGACGTATTTGGTTGTGTTAAACCAGTTAAGTTCTATGTAAGAACAGTGAATGATGCTATCGGTAATGATGATGAAGAATAATTAAACAGGAAGTAAAAGCTTAGCTTCTCCTAGATAAGAAGTGGCTTTTACACTTAGTCCGAGTCATTAATATTTTAGGCGAGGAGAGAATGCACTTTTAACAGTGAAGTATTTCTCTCCTCGCTTTTTGTTTTTCATTATAGCCATTCTTCAGAGAGGTTCACATATAGGTTTACTCATATTCTCTTTCTTGTTTCTCATAAATCATATAAAGCCCACACTTCAACCATTCATGTTTCGTACTGTGGATATTAGAGTACCGCTGTAGAGGTACTGGCATTAGCGGCTTTAGTCTGGGTCATGTTACTAAATGATATATATCTTCCACCTATAACATTACTAATCTTTCACCTGTAACATTAGTAATCTTACACCCATAACATTAGTAATGTGTCACTGCTAACATTAGTAACGTGTTGCTGCATAGAATCCGTTTTTTACTTCCTAAAGAAAGTTTACCGAAGCCCCTTTCACACAAAAGTACTGATGTACAGATGGTTTCAACACCAGTAAAATGAAAAAGAAGATGAGGTGCTTTTGAGGGGAAGGCTATAAATTCATGAAGCCTGCTTCGTGGAGCAACTAAGTTAACTTCATAGACTAACTAAGTTAACTTCATTCCCCTATGAACCTAGGTTCATTGAAAACCATAATTATCTCCTGCATCAATCACTTCACCACACCTGCTGCACTTGTGATAAAACCCGCAGATAATAGGATGATAGGTAGCACTTTACAGTTAAACCCGTTATGGGAAACTATATGTTTATGAAAAGAACTGTAGTAGCCCCATCGCCAGAAACAGAAGTCATATTGTGTAAACAGTTGTTTACGCATTTGATACAGGGAAGGAAATAGATAGAAATCAATGTGTATATAAACAATATCCTAATAATCAGTTGTTTATATCAAATGAAAAGTAGTATTATTGATATATCTCTTAGTAAGAGATATACTATTTTTGTGCAAAAATAAGCAAAGTTTTGAGAACTAGGACATTTTTCCCCGAAAAAAATCAGTTTTTCTTTAAAAAAGCTCTTTTCTATTGTTACACTTCGTTGTTTATTGCTCGCCAAAATAGGGGATAATCCTCTAATAATAAGAATGTTATCTATGCTAAATAGATCTCTTACTAAGAGATCTACAAAAAACTGCTGTAGAAAGCTATATATAACAATGTATATTTCATCTCTGTAGTGGGCTAAATAACTAGAGAATAAAGAAAAGATAAATAAGATATGGAATATCTGTTTTTGAAACGCAAGAAAACAACGGTCACTTCGGAAAGACAAAAAAGTCTTCTTTTCAAAGCTGCTGAACGTCACTGGGAGGAACTGTTTTCTGCCCGGGAAAGTGGCGGACGTAAAGTGGATTGCGATATATATAAAGGTATCCTGTATCAACTGGAAATACAACAGGTATTCTTAGACCCTAGCTTATCTCTGAAAAAACTATGCGAAATGATTGATACAAACCAGACTTATCTGTCGAATGTGGTGAATCGCTATTTCAATTGTAACCTGAAGGAGCTGGTGAATACTTATCGTGTGGAATATGCCAAGGAATTACTTCGCGATGGACATTGTCCCTTGGAAGCATTGCCCAAACATTGCGGCTTTGCTTCGAGAAGTGTGTTTTATGCCGCATTCAGCAAAGTAGTCGGGGTATCGCCTTTGCATTATTTGTCGCAGGTGCAGAAACAGGCTGAGTCTATAGCTGGTAAATCAGATAACTTATTCATAATCAACTCAAATATGTATAACCAATTTTAGTTTTTTAAATTTATAAATTTAAAGTTCTATTATGAACAAAAAATTTTTAAGTGCAGTCCTGTTCGGAGCTTTAATGGTTTCCTCGACAGGAACGTTTGTATCTTGTAAAGATTACGACGACGACATTGACAATTTGCAGACACAAGTTACTGCAAATGCTGATGCCATCAAGAAATTGCAAGAGCTAATGGGACAAGGTCAGTATGTGACCGGTGTTACTAAAACAGATGCAGGTTTGGTATTCTCTATGAGTAATGGAGGTGCCTCAATCACTATCCCTGTAGCAGATGGTAAAGATGGTAAGGATGGAACAATTATCACAATGGATCCTACTACCAAGAACTGGGTTATTGATGGAAAAGATACCGGCGTTTGTGCTCAGGGTATTAAGGGCGATAAGGGAGATAAAGGTGAAACTGGTGCCGCAGGTGTTAACGGTCACTCTCCGAAAATCGACGAGGCTACCGGATGCTGGAGCATTTGGGATGATGCAAAGCAGGCTTGGGTTGTAACAGATCAGTCAGCTATCGGCGCTCAGACTTATGTAGTTAAGTATGAAAATCCTGAATACTGGGAACTGAATGTGATGCAACAGGATGCCAATGGTAAGAATATTGGTTTCACATCTGTCAAACTTCCTTTGAGTGGTAGCTTGATGAGCATTACACCGGAATTGAATGGTCAGAGTTATGCACAAAACTTTAAGATCTATTATGGTATCCTGACTCAAGATGTAGCTTGGAAAGGACATAAGGCAGAAAACGGAAAAATGACAGTCGGCATGTATCCCACTACAGATCGTGATATCAAGATGCAGCTGAATCCATCGGACGTTGATGCTAATAACTATAATTGGTCATTTGTTTCTACTGATGCATCAGAAGAAATCTGGGGCTTGGCATTTGGTACTCCTCAACCTTGGTCTGGCAAAGCTACTACTGCAACCCGTGCAGTCACTTCTGCAAACGGTTTGTGGAGCTTGCCCCGCAATGTTGTGAAGTTTACTTTGGATTCGTCTAAAGGACAAGGACGTGAAGACTATGCTTTGCAGTTTAAATCTAATGATGCTGAAAAGTATCTGTTCGCTTTGGAAGGTGAATCTCAGTTGGACGGACAAACAGTTAAGTCTCCGTATGTT
>Ga0192243_10425_pt1 | contig 16019 bp, 12 predicted proteins | sample Koala_Koa27_K3_FD_131233 | JGI IMG/M metagenome (GOLD analysis project Ga0192243, IMG submission 131233) | Enriched cells from koala feces incubated with labeled cellulose particles, San Francisco Zoo, California, United States - Koala_Koa2-7_K3 ... | reverse complement strand
TCCTTCTCTCTGGCCCATCTCTTCTCCATCATGCTGGGACAGATCCGCTGCAATGTCCGGCTGATACAGGGAATCGGCGATACATTTCCCGAAGAGATCATGAACATCCGGCCCAGGGACCTCTGCATCGGCTTCGTATTCCCGAGGTATTTTTCTACCACCATCAACGTCCTGAAGGCGGTCAGAAACGCCGGAGCGGCCGTCGCCATCATATCCAACCAGTCCTTTCTACCGGTAAAGCAGTACGCCGACTATATCCTGCCCTGCTACATCGACGGAATCGCCTACAAGGACTCCTTCGTGGCACCGTTAAGCCTGATCAACTACCTCACCATGGAGGTGGCGGCCAGGGAGCGGGTCACCTCCTACGAGAATCTGCAGAAGGTGGAACGGCTGTTTAATGAGATCAGTTACTTTGGGCGGAGCCGCTAAGGATCATAACCGCCTCGTAGGGTCTCAGACGGAGCAGGCCATCCTCGGCTGAAAGCTCACCATAGTTTCCGATGAGATACCGGCCTGCCGCGGCCTCCGGCTCTAAGGGGACGGTTCTCTCCTTGCCGGAGAAGCTGCAATACACGGTCAGAGTGGTTCCCTCGTGGCGCCTCTGATAGGCAAATACCTTATCCGCGCCCGTCTCCACCAGAGTGTAATCGCCTCTGCTGATCACCTCATAATCCTTTCTCAGCCGGATCAGCTTCTGATAATAATAGAATATGGAATCCGGGTCCGCCAGGCTCTCTGTTACATTGACCGTGTCATAGTTGTGGGTCAGCTCGATCCAAGGCGTTCCGTCCGTAAAGCCTCCGCCTGGGGCGCTGCTCCACTGCATCGGCGTCCTGCTGTTGTCCCTGGAGCGCGCTCTGAGGGTCTCGTACACCTCCGCCTCGCTCATCCCCCGGCTCTTTAAGATATCATAATAATGAATACTCTCCACATCGCGGTACTGATCGATGGAGGTAAAATAAGCGTTGGTCATGCCGATCTCCTCCCCCTGGTAGATATAGGGAGTTCCCCGCATCCCGTGGATCACCGTCGCCAGCATTTTCGCCGACTCTTTCCTGTAATTCTGGTCGTCCCCAAACCGGGATACGGCTCTTGGCTGGTCGTGGTTATTCCAGAACACGGCGCTCCATCCGTTCCCGTCCGCCATCCCCTTCTGCCAGGTGTGAAGCAGCTCCTTCAGTTTCGGGAAATCATAGGGCATCAGTGACCATTTGTCCCCATCCTTATAATCCACCTTCAGGTGATGGAAGTTGAAGCACATCTTCAGCTGCTTCTCCTCCGGGTTGGAGTACCGGATACAGTGATCCATGGTGGTGGACGACATCTCCCCCACCGTGATGATGTCCTCCGCGTCCAGCCCGCAGTCCTCCACCATCTCCCTGAGATACTCGTGGATTCTGGGGCCGTCGGTGTAAAATCTGCGGCCATCGCCCTGGGTGTCGTCCTCATACACCAGAGGTTTGGAGATTAAGTTGATCACGTCGAAGCGGAAGCCTCTGATCCCTTTGCCCTTCCAGAAACGCAGGATATTCTTGATCTCCTCCCGGACCTCCGGGTTCTCCCAGTTTAGATCCGCCTGGGTCCTGTCGAACAGATGAAGGTAATACCGGCCCACATGCTCCTCGAAGGCCCATGCATTACCGCCGAACTTGGAGATCCAGTTGGTGGGCGGGCCGTCCTCTTTTCCATCCCGGAAGATATAGTAATCCTGGTACTTCTTCTCCCCCGCCACGGCTTTTACAAACCACTCGTGGGACGTGGACGTATGGTTGAACACCATGTCAAACATCAGCCCGATATCCCGCCTCTTTGCCTCGGCGATCAGGCGGTCCAAGTCCTCCATGGTTCCAAACAGAGGGTCTATATGATAATAATCCTGAACGTCATATCCATTGTCATTCTGCGGCGAGATAAAAAACGGCGTCATCCAGATGTAGTCCACACCCAGCTTTTTTAAATAGTCCAGCTTCTCCGTCACTCCGTTTAAATCCCCGTATCCATTTCCCGTAGTATCCCGAAATGACTTCGGATATATCTGATAGACACAGCTCTTCGCAAAATCCTTCTTCATCACTGCACTCCTTTTTTTCTTTCCAAGAACCACGGTCAGCACAAACGGCACCACAATCGCTATGACCATACATACGGCAAATCTTAACATACACTGGGGCTGGATCGACAGGATACCCGGGATACCGCCCACTCCGATGGAATTGGCCATAACGCCCGTACCCACGGAAACTGTGGCTGCGATGGCGGAGCCGATCATGCCGCTGATAAACGGAAACCCTCTCTTCAAATTCACGCCGAAGATGGCAGGCTCCGTCACTCCTAAGTAGCAGGAGATACAGGCCGGAACCGAGATCTGTTTGGCTTCCTCATCCTTCTTCTGAAGAAATATCATGCCGAGCACAGCAGAGCCCTGAGCGATGTTGGACAGCGCGATCATAGGCCAGAGCATGGTTCCGCCAAATTCCGCCGTCAGCTGGAGATCGATGGCATTGGTCATATGGTGCAGTCCGGTTATGACAAGGGGTGCATAGACAAATCCAAACAATGTTGCAAACAGCCAGCGCGCGCCTGAGGTCAGCCCGGCGTAGACGATCTTGGAAACCCAGGAGCCGAGAGCCCAGCCGATGGGTCCCACCACCGCGCGGGCGGCGATGACAGCCAGAATCAGGGAACAGAAGGGCACCACGATCATGGAGATGGCCTGAGGCGTGATCTTCTTAAAGAACTTTTCCAGATACACCAGCACAAAGCCTGCCAGGATCGCCGGAATCACCTGGGCCTGATAGCCCACCATCTGCATCTTCACAAATCCGAAATCCCAAAACGGAACCTCCACGCCGGGAGCCATGCTGTACGCGTTCAATAACTGCGGGGAAACCAGCGTCAGCCCCAGGATGATGCCCAGGTACTGGGTTCCGCCCATCTTCTTTGTCACCGACCAGGTGATGCCCACCGGCAGGAAATGGAAGATCGCCTCGCCGATCAGCCACAGAAAGCTGTATACCCCCGCCCAGAGCTGGGAAACCTCCGTCAATGTCCTGGTGCCGCCCTCCAGCATCCGCACGTCGCCAATGATGTTCCGAAATCCCAGAATCAGACCTCCGACGATAATCCCCGGAATCAGAGGAGCAAAGATCTCCGCGATGTTGGCCACCGCCTTCTGCAGCGGATGCATATTCCCCTTTGCCTCCTGCTTTACCGTCTCCTTAGACACGCCCTCGATCCCCGAGACCGCCGTAAAGTCATTATAAAACGCCTGCACATCGTTCCCTATAATCACCTGGAACTGCCCCGCCTGTGTAAAGGTTCCCTTGGCGCTTTTTAACTTCTCAATCTTCTCCACCTCCGCCTTAGACGGATCAGCCAGCACAAAACGCATTCTGGTGATACAATGTGTAACGGCAGTAATATTGGATTTCCCACCCACGTATTCCAGTAACAATCCCGCCTCTTCCGAATACTTACCCATAATTCCTTCTCCTTTTCATACATGTTTGCTTGTTTGCAAAACTTATACGTTTATTTCATGTTTTTATAATAACATATACGTATATGTTTGTCAACATGTATGGAAAATATTTTTGGAATAAAATACCGGAAGGAAACGTTGGGTCTCCTTCCGGCATGTGCTTTGACGTTCACATTATTATTTCTTCATCACCATACATTCCTTTTGATAAAAGCGCACCTCATAGGAAAGAATCTTCGTATATCCTTCTTTCCTCAGCCCCTCCTCATAATTCCGGCTGATAATCTGACTGACGGCGGCTTCGCAGCCGGACCGCATGGTGGAAAACTCTTTGACTGTCTTGATCTCTATGACCACCGCCATTCCTCTGACGCTTGGGGATTTAATCTCTATATCAGGACGCCCCAGACCTGATTCACGGTTTGAAATAATTCGGTATTTCTTCATGTTCTTCAGCAATCCTGCCAAAAATCCATGGTAATAATTTTCCGCATAATCATAAAAGCTGATAGTTTCCTGAAGATTCTTTGAAATCTCTTCCTCCATGATCCCGGTATCTCCATCCTCAATTGCCTGATAAAGCCTTTTCAAATCTTTTCCGCCGATCATCTGGTCAAACCATCTGAGGATTGTATTCTTATATATATACCGTACCTCCACATTGGGAATCGCAAGACCAATATAGTGCGTCTCTCCATCCATTCGTACCGATACCCGCTTTAAATATCCTGTAAAGAAAAGAAAATTCCACAGATTGTCCTCCGACTGGTGGGTATCTTCGTAGGTGATCTCCTCGTGTACCGGTGTCTCAATCGTGCCGCCGTCAATTAACTCTTCCAGCTTTCCTCTCAGAGATACATCCGCGTTCTCAACCATATCCCTCACGATTGCATTACTGCTGGTATTGGCCCAGTAAGGCCCCGGCAGCGCTTCCGGATTCCGATAGAGGGCATCCACATAATTAAGTATACTCCAGGGATTGTATACATCTGCCTGACCAAACCGATAACCGTCATACCATTCTTTTGCGGTATCCTTCGCAAAGCCTCTATCATAGTAATCCAACATCGCATCCACTTCCTGCTGGACAAAACCCAGATGTTCTCCGTAGAAATCGCTCAATATTGATATCATTTTTAAGTTGTTGAGCCCTGCAAAAATCGATTCCTTCGTTATTCTGAGGCACCCTGTTATCAGAGCAAATTCCATATAAGGATTCGTTTTTAACGCAGATTCGAACAGCGTGCGTATAAAACTGATCATCTCCTCATAGAAGCCGCAAAAATAAGCATTTTCTAAAGGTACATCGTACTCGTCGATTAAAATAACAGCCTTTTTCCATAATAGCGAAACAGACATTTCGACAAAAAAGCCAGAGCCGTCAGATAATCCTGCATCTCCCCTTTCCTGCCAGCAATCGCCATGTATTTGTCCCTGTCCTCCTGGATTTCCATAGTTTCGCCCACCACTCTATGGCGGTCAAACTCATCGGCGATCACCTCCTTCAGACAGCCGAAGGCATATTCAAAGGAATACTGTTTACCGGATTTCAACGACAGATTGATTACAGGATACTGGCCCATATGGCAAGTGTAATGATCCCCTTGTTCCATAATCTTCAGGCCGGAAAACAGTTCCCTGTTCCGTTTGTTTCCATCCTCACTACCGGTATTTTCAAAAAAGCGCTGGAGCATGCTGAGACTGAGGGTCTTTCCAAAACGTCTCGGACGGGTAAACAGATTGACCTCACCCTTCATATCCAGCAGTTCCTTTATAAACAATGTTTTATCAACGTAATAATAATTCCCTCCGATGAGCTTCGCAAAATCGTCCACTCCTATCGGCAGCGGTTTGAATGCCATGGATCGTCCTCCTTTCAAGAACCTTTCCGACCGTCACACCTTCCTCCTGGCAAAGTCCACGAACTTAAACTTGTCCGGCCGGTGGCGGGACTCGGTGTATTGGAACAAGGTGGAATCTTCTAAGTAGGTGTAGCTTTTTACTACCACGATCATGTCGTAGTTCTTCATGTCCAGCAGGCGGTTGTCCTCCTCTGAGGCCATCCGCACGGTGATCTCCTTCATGGCGAAGCCGATCTTTAGGCCGGCTTCCCTCTCCAGATACTCGTAGACGGAGTCCTGGGCGGCCCGCAGGGGGAGGTTCTCTACCACCTTGCGGGAGAAGTAGTCCTTGTCTATGATAATCTTTTCCCCGTCGATTTCACGGACTCTCAGGAGGGAGAATGCCTCCTCGTCCGGCTTCATCTGAAGACAGTCCATCACCTCCGGGTCGTTCTTGATGATCTCAAGGTTCTCCACGTAGGTCACCGGATGGCTGTCGGAAAACTTATAAAGCTCCTTGAAGCTGGCAATCTCAGAAACCGGGAAATTAAATTTATTCTTGTCCAGCACCACCGCGGCTTTCCCCTTGGCCTTCTGGATAAAGCCGTCCTGAACCAGAAGGTCCAGAGATTTTCTCACCGTATCTCTGGAGGCGTCATACAGGGCCATCAGCTCCCCCTCCGACGGCAGCTTCTCCCCGGGCTTCCACTCTCTTTTTTCGATCCGCTCCAACAGCAGATTGTAAAGTCTTTTATATTTGCTCTCCATATACGGTATCCTTTCCAAATTTTCTCATCCTGTCTGCATTTTACCATATACGTACAGGCGAGTCAACCGTCACGCTTTTCCAACTTTTGAATATAATACATTATGAAAAGCAAATAAAAGTTTTTCATAATGCCAATAAGCTTACGCCGCCTCATAGCATTCTCAATATTTTGTATAGAATAAAAGAAACACCCTGGAACGTCCGGCAATCTCCTGCCCTCGATCCAGGGTGTTTCTCTGTCTGTTATATTATTTGACCAGTAAAGACTTGCCGGTCATCTCCTTAGGCTGTTCCATACCCATCAGCTCGATCAGCGTCGGAGCGATATCTGCCAGGCAGCCGCCCTCTCTCAGCTTGTAGGACGGATCTGCGTTCACCAGGATGAACGGAACTGGGTTGGTGGTATGAGCGGTAAATGGTGCGCCTGTCTCATAATCCAGCAGCTGCTCTGCGTTTCCGTGGTCGGCACAGATGAACATCACGCCGTTTACTTCCTTGATAGCGTCAACCGCTTTGCCCACGCAATTGTCCACGGTCTCGATGGCCTTGATGGCCGCCGCCTCGATGCCTGTGTGGCCCACCATATCCGGGTTAGCAAAGTTGATGATAATCACATCATACTTGTCGGACTTGATGGCCTCCACCAGCTTCTCGCAGACCTCTGGAGCGCTCATCTCCGGCTGAAGATCATAGGTTGCCACCTTGGGGGAGGCCACCAGAATTCTGTCCTCGCCCTTGTTAGGCTCCTCCACGCCGCCGTTGAAGAAGAACGTCACATGAGCGTACTTCTCGGTCTCGGCGATTCTGGCCTGAGTCTTGCCGTTGTCGGCCAGGAATTCTCCGAAGGTGTTGGTGATAGCCTCCTTGCGGAACGCCACCAGCTTATTCTGGATGGTGTCATCGTAATCGGTAAAGCATACGTAGGTAAGGTCTAAGCGTTTGTCTCTGGCAAAACCGTCAAATACGTCATCACAGAATGCTCTCGTAATCTCTCTTGCACGGTCAGGACGGAAGTTGTAGAAAATCACGGAGTCGTAATCCTTGATCACCGCCACCGGTTTTCCACCCTCCGTCACTGCAAACGGAATCACAAACTCATCGTTCTTGCCGTCGTCATAGGAAGCCTGGATACCTCCGGTAGCGCTGTCCGCCTTGTTGCCCTCGCCTGTGGTGAGAACCTTGCATGCCAGCTCCACACGATCCCAGCGTTTGTCACGGTCCATGGCATAGTAACGTCCCATGACGGAAGCTACCTTGCCCACGCCGATCTCTTTCATCTTGTCTTCCAGCTGCGCAACAAAGCCCTTTCCGGAAGCCGGAGGCGTGTCACGGCCGTCCAGGAAACAGTGTACATAGACATTCTTTAAGCCATTTCTCTTGGCCAGCTCCAACAGGCCGTAGATGTGGGTGTTGTGGCTGTGTACGCCGCCGTCGGACACCAGGCCAAATAAGTGTAAATCGGAATTGTTCTTCTTGCAGTTCTCCACTGCCTCTAAAAATGCCGGAACCTCAAAGAAATCTCCGTCCTGAATGGACTTGGTGATTCTGGTCAGCTCCTGATAGACGATGCGGCCGGCGCCCATGTTTAGATGGCCTACCTCTGAGTTGCCCATCTGGCCGTCGGGAAGACCTACCGCCATACCGCTGGCGTTGCCCTTCACAAACGGACACTGGCTCATCAGCTGGTCCATAACCGGGGTCTTGCCCTCGCACACCGCGTTGGCCTCGCATTTGTCGTTCAAACCATATCCATCGAGTATCATTAATACAACTGGTTTTTTACTCATGATTAATCTCCTTCATCTTAAAACGCTCTACCTCATTTTACATGATTTACACAGAACTTGCAACTCATACAGGTTTATTCAAACAGGCTCAGCTGCGTGACCTGATAATTTTTCTTGTAAGCGTGGATAATGTCCTTCATCTGGTACAGAATGCCATATCTCGTGCACTCTGCGGCAAACAGCTTCCACAGTCCGGCAGCGTCCCGGCTTCTGCACTCATAGCTGTTCCGATACCGCGCCATGTACCGCTCAGATAAGCCCTCGCCCGGAAATATCTCCTCCAGCCGGTTTAGATACCACTCCCTCTGATTGTCGCGGAGCGTCATGCCAAAGGCCGGATAGATAAATCTGGCCCCTGTCTCATGAGCCCTCTTGACAATGGCGAGAACATTTTCTTTCGTATCCTCCAGAAATGGAAGCACCGGCATCAGCAGGATTCCGGCGAACAGTCCGTTGGCGCTCAGCCGCTCCAAAGCCTGAAACCTCTCCGTGGAGGACGGGGCATGCGGCTCCACCTTCGCCGCCAGTTCATCGTCGGCCGTCGTGATCGTGATCTTGCAGAGGACCGGACTGTGCTCCATGATGGAGGTCAGGATATCGATATCTCTGGTGATCATGGTCCCCTTGGTGGCGATGGCCGCTCCGAATCCAAAGGCGTCCACCAGCTCTAAGGCATGTCTGGTCAGCTCCATATCCCTCTCAAACGGGTTGTAGGGATCGCTCATGGCTCCTGTGCCCACCACGCCCATCCGCACCTTTCTGCGAAGGTCGTCCCGGATGATGCGCAGCGCGTCCTCCTTGGCCCGGACTCTGTCGAACTCATCGATCCGGTAGCAGGGGGGACTGGCTGTCGCAGTAGATACAGCCGTGGCAGCAGCCCTTATAGATATTCATGTTGTAGTCGATCCCAAACCACTCGGCGCTCTTTGTCTTCGTCACGATGGTCTTGGCGGGTATATACTCCACGGTTACCCCTTTCGCACAATGGGCAGAGAAACGAAACAGCCCCTCAAGCCTGCAACGCCCCTCTGCCCTTATGATTGTCTAAATGTAAATCTTACTTGTTGTAGTTGACGATCTTACCGAAATCCGGTTTTAAGGAAGCGCCTCCTACCAGACCGCCGTCGATATCTGCCTGAGCAAATAATTCCGGTGCGCTGGATGCGGATACGGAACCGCCGTACTGGATGCGGATAGCGGCTGCGGTAGCCTCGTCATAAACCTCGGCGATGCATGCGCGGATGGCTGCGCAGACTTCCTGCGCCTGCTCTGTGGTAGCTACCTTTCCTGTACCGATGGCCCAGATCGGCTCGTAAGCGATCACGGCTGTGGCTGCTTTGTCAGCCGGTACATTTAAGAAAGCGATCTTGATCTGCTGGCGAATCCAGTCGATAGTGATGCCCTGCTCTCTCTGAGTCAGAGTCTCGCCGCAGCATACGATCGGGGTGATGCCATACTCGAAAGCCTTTAAAACCTTCTTGTTGACGGTCTCGTCGGTCTCTGCAAAATACTCTCTTCTCTCGGAATGGCCGATGATGACGTATTTGACGCCTGCGTCCACAAGCATGTTCGGAGCGATCTCTCCGGTATAAGCGCCCTTGTCCTCGTAGTACATGTTCTCAGCGCCGATGTTGATGTTGGTACCCTTAGCGGCTTCCATAGCCGGGATGATGTCGATGGCCGGTACGCAGAATACCACGTCCACATCGTCATTCACTACCAGCGGCTTTAATTCGTTAACCAGAGCAACCGCCTCAGACGGAGTCATGTTCATCTTCCAGTTGCCTGCTATAATTTTTCTTCTTGACATTATACTTACCTCAATCTTTTTTAGTGGTGGATTACTTGTTGTCAGCTGCTGCTACTCCCGGCAGTTCCTTGCCCTCTAAGAATTCCAGAGAAGCGCCGCCGCCTGTGGAGATATGGGTCATCTTGTCGGCAAAGCCAAGACGTTTTACAGCGTTAACAGAATCGCCGCCGCCGATTACGGTGGTTGCATCCTGTAACTCAGCAACTGCACGGCAGATCTCCAGAGTACCCTCTGCGAAGTTGGCAAACTCGAATACGCCCATCGGTCCGTTCCAAACCACGGTCTTAGCGCCGTCTAATGCCTTCTTGTACAGCTCGATGGTCTTCGGTCCGATATCAAAGCCTGACCAGCCTGCATCGATGGTCTCCACAACCTTTCTCTCGGTGTCGTTGGAGAACTCCTTGCCTTCCACATGGTCAACCGGCAGAAGTAAGTTTACGCCCTTCTCTTTTGCCTTTTTCACCATCTCTAAAGCGTAATCCAGCTTGTCGGCCTCACATAAGGAGTTTCCGATCTCCTCGCCCTGTGCCTTTGCGAAGGTGTAAGCCATACCGCCGCCGATGATCAGGGTGTCTACCTTGTCAAGCAGGTTGTTGATTACGTTGATCTTGTCCGATACTTTCGCGCCGCCTAAGATAGCCACGAACGGACGAACCGGGTTCTCCACAGCCTCGCCTAAGAACTTGATCTCTTTCTCCATCAGGTATCCGACTACGTTCTCCTTGGTGTACTTGGTTACGCCTACGTTGGAGCAGTGAGCTCTGTGAGCGGTGCCAAATGCGTCGTTTACGAATACGCCGTTGTCGCACAGAGCAGCCAGTTCCTTGGCATAGGCTTCTGCGTTGTCGTCCTTGCCGTACTTGGTCTCCTCCACTCTGTAGCGGGTGTTCTCAAGCAGCAGAACCTCGCCGTCCTGTAACTCGGAAGCCAGCTTCTGAGTCTCCGGTCCTGTAACCTTGGCATCGTTTACGAATTTTACTTCCACGCCCAGTCTCTCGCTCAGCGCCGGAGCAACAGGAGCCAGTGACATCTCCGGAACCGGCTCGCCCTTCGGCTTGCCAAGGTGAGAACAAAGAATCACTCTCGCGCCCTGATCCAGCAGCTTCTTGATGGTCGGGATAGCGCCATCGATACGGTTGTAGTTCTGGATAACGCCGTCCTTTAACGGTACGTTAAAATCACAGCGGACTAATACTTTCTTGCCTTTTAAATCCTTTAAATCATCAACTGTTTTCTTATTAAGCATGGTAAAATGCTCCTTTCATGATTATAAACTTTCCTGTGTATTTAAAAAGGATCCGGTCCAAAAGACCGGACCCTTTGTGGATCTTAGATTAGTTTAATTCTGCGAAGTATTTGATTGTACGAACCATCTGGCTGGTGTAGGAGTTCTCGTTGTCATACCATGAAACGGTCTGAACTTCGTACAGGTCATCACAGATCGGGTTAACCATGGTCTGTGTTGCGTCGAACAGAGAACCAAACTTCATACCGATAACATCAGAGGAAACCAGCTGCTCTTCTGTGTATCCGAAGGACTCAGAAGCTGCTGCCTTCATAGCTGCATTGACATCTTCTTTGGTTAATCCAGCTTTCTTAACAACAGATGTTAAGATGGTGGTGGAACCGGTCGGAACCGGAACACGCTGTGCGGAACCGATCAGCTTGCCGTTTAATTCCGGGATAACCAGGCCGATTGCTTTAGCGGCACCGGTGGAGTTCGGAACGATGTTGGCAGCGCCAGCTCTTGCTCTTCTTAAATCACCTTTTCTATGCGGGCCGTCCAGGATCATCTGATCGCCGGTATATGCATGAATGGTAGACATGATACCGCTCTGGATCGGAGCTAAGTCGTTTAATGCTTTTGCCATAGGAGCTAAGCAGTTTGTAGTACAGGAAGCTGCGGAGATGATCTTGTCCTCTGCGGTCAGGGTCTTCTCGTTAACGCTGAATACGATGGTCGGCAGATCGTTGCCAGCTGGTGCGGAGATAACAACCTTCTTTGCGCCAGCGTCAAGATGAGCCTGTGCTTTATCCTTAGAGCAGTAGAATCCGGTACACTCCAGAACTACGTCTACATCCAGCTTGCCCCACGGAAGGTCAGCAGCCTTCGGTTCTTTGTAGATCGTAATCTTCTTGCCATCTACGGTAATGGAATCCTCTCCAGCCTCTACGGTGTGCTTGCCTTCGCCAAAACGTCCGGCATATCCACCCTGAGAAGTATCATATTTTAATAAATGAGCCAGCATCTTCGGGTCAGTTAAATCGTTAATTGCAACAACTTCGTATCCCTCTGCACCAAACATCTGTCTGAAAGCAAGACGGCCGATACGTCCAAAACCATTGATCGCTACTTTTACTGCCATAATTTGATTCCTCCTAAGAATAAAATTAATTGTGATTGTTAAATTATAATCGATTGTTAAATTATAATCAACCTGACTTATATTCTACATAATTATTCCTTAAATAGCAAGCCTTTTCTTAAAAATTTTAGAAACGGAGGGGTGCAAGCGCTTACCGCTTCATCCCTCCGTGACATTTGACGAACCCGTTACATCTCATTCTTTACATAACCGGCTAAATTATACGCATGATCCGAGATTCTCTCTAAGTTGCTGATGAGATCCAAGAACACCACTCCGGCGGATGGTACACACTCTCCCGCCGACAGACGATCGATGTGCTTCTCTCTCAGCTCCTCCTCCTGGTTGTCCACCTCATCCTCGTACTGGCTGACCCTGCGGACGGAATCCATATCGCCGTCCTGTCTGGCATGTACGGCGGATTCGAAGGATTTGAACACGGTATTGCTGATGATCCGCAAGTCCTCCACCGCGGTTTCGGAGAACACCACCTGATGCTCCTTCATGTACTCGGCCTGCTCCGCCAAGTTCTCCGCATGGTCTCCCACGCGCTCGATATCGTTGATGCTGTAGAACAAATCGTTGATGATCAGCTTCTGGTGCTCATTCAAGGACAAGTTGTTGATCTTGATCAAATATTCCGTCAGCATTTTCTCCATATGGTCGATGGTCTTTTCGTTCTGGTACACCTGCTGGATTCCATCGTGGTTTCCTGAGAGAACCGCCTCCATGGCCAGCTTTACATTTTCCAGAGCGATCTGTCCCATGTGAACGACCTCTAGAGCCGCGGTGTCCACTGCAAATGCAGGGGACTCGAAGATTCTCTCGTCCAGATGCTTTAAGGTGACGGCAGCCTCATCCCCATTCTCGGATTCTCCTGCCCCCTCCCCCGGGTGCTCCTTTACGATGATTCCGGAAAGCTTCACCAGCTGGCTGGCAAAGGGGAACAGCAGAGCGGTGTTGGTCAAGTTAAAGATGGTATGGAATATGGATATCTGCACCGCGCTGATATGGGCTGTGGCCCTGGCCGGAACCACCATAAACACGACAAACATCAGAACGCCGAACACGATGGCTCCGATGATATTAAAACACAGATGGATCACCGCCGCACGCTTGGCGGTTCTGGAGCTTCCCACGCTGGAGATCATGGCCGTCACACAGGAACCGATATTCTGGCCCAGGGTGATGTAGATCGCCGCGTTGCTGGTCACGATCCCGTTCATAGCAAGGGTCTGAAGGATACCTACCGAGGCCGAGGAGCTCTGTAACAGAGCGGTCACCGCGGCGCCGATCAGCATACCCAGCAGAGGATTGCTTCCCAGGATACGGAACGCTTCCGCAAAGATAGGCGCATCCGTGTAGGGTGCGATGGAACCGGACATAAAGTCCAGACCGATAAACAGCATGCCGAGACCCACCAGAATCTCGCCAGCCAGCTTAAACTTCTGCTTCTGGGTAAACAGCATGAGGATTGCTCCCACGCCGATGACAAACGGTGCAAAAAACGAAGGCTGTAATACGGAAAATGCATCGCCCAGCTGATTCATCGATACAATCCAGGCAGTGATGGTCGTACCGATATTGGCGCCCATAATCACGCCCACGGCCTGAGTTAAGTTTAAGACTCCGGCGCTTACAAATCCGACTACCATAACCGTGGTCGCGCCGCTGCTCTGGATGATGGCTGTGATAATGGCTCCCAGTGCGACCCCCATGACCCGGTTGTTGGTCAGCATGCCCAGGAAACGGCTCATCTTGCTGCCGGCCGTCTTCTGCATACCGTCAGCCATGATATTCATACCGTACAGAAACAGTCCTAACCCTCCTACAAAGTGAAACAGACTGGAAATGTCATCAATTGACATGATATACCCCTCGTGGTTTTTCATCTGTATTGTCCCTAAAACGCATTTGAGAATATGATATCATAAACCGGGTTTTCATTTCAATTGTTTTTCATATTTGGGTAAAGTTTTAGTAAAATTCGAGTAAATCCGACGATCCTGCGATTGCTTTTTCTGTTATGTTTTTCTTATAATGTAGAGATAACAGGAGGAGGGTACGGATATGATATCAGACTTTCACACGCACACGGAATTCTCGGCGGATTCCGAAGCCCCATAACAGACCAGATAAATCGGGCCGTCGCTCTCGGCATGGAGTCCATCTGCATCACGGATCACAACGACTATGATGTGGCCGGAGGCGCCCTCGACTTTTTTCTCGATCTGCCGGCCTATATCCCCCGTCTTCAGCAGCTTCAGAAAGAATATGAAGGCCGGATTCGGGTATTGATCGGCATGGAGCTGGGGGCTTCAGCGCCATATTAAAGATTATCTATACAAAACCGCGGCAGAATATCCCTTTGACTTCATCATCGGTTCCACCCACTTTATCGACGGCATGGACCCCTATGAGCGGGAATATTTTGACGGGCGCTCCGAGCGGGCGGCCTATGAAGAATTCTTCCGCGTCTCCCTGGAGCGGGTGCGGCAGTTAGACTGCTTTGACGTCTATGGCCACTTAGACTATGTGGTCCGCTACGGCCCAAACCAGAACCAGTTTTACACCTACGCCGCCTACAGCGATTATATCGATCCGCTGCTGAAGCTGCTCATCGAGCGAGGCCAGGGCATCGAGTGCAACACCGGCGGCTACAAATACGGCCTCGGCGAACCCAACCCCTGCCTGGATATCTTAAAGCGCTACCGGGAACTGGGCGGCGAGATCATCACCGTAGGCTCCGACGCCCACAAGCCGGAACACATCGGCTACGCCTTCGACCGCGCCCGCGCCGCCCTTCTCACCTGCGGCTTCCAATACTACACCGTCTACGAGCAACGAAAGCCCAGGTTTATCAGGCTGTAACCGCAGGCAGCACTCCGAAACGAGGTCTTAAAAAGTATGATAAAAACAGAATTTGGTATTATTGAACAGATCGATCCTGCCAAAGACTACTCCAGCTATGAGCCGGAGACGTATCACTGCATATCCATAGCCGATGATATCTATATCGATGACTGGTGGGACCAGCTATGCCTTATGAAAACATATTTTAATGATCTTAAAAGACCGGCCACTGCCCTTGCCCGTTATGGAGTTACACTGATACCGCCCGAATCCTTGCCGCAGTTTCAGGATATAGTTTTACGGGATAAGCGCTTAAATCATGACGACAACCTGGTTTTACTGGCCGACAAAATACAGGAGGCCATAGACGGGCATAAATTTATGATTCATTACGGAGTATAAGAGATATTCAGACCACCTCTAAGAACCTTTACAGGCCAGCCGGTTTTCTTAAAACCGGCTGGCCCTTTTTTATCTGTACAACAGCCCTGGCAGAAACATGGAGATCTGGGGGGGGGGGATAAATGTGACCAGCATGAGCGTGACCACCATAACTCCCAGGAGCGGGATCAGCTTCTTGGTCAGCTGCTCGATGGGGACGCCCGACACGCTGCTGCCGATGAACAGCACATTTCCCACAGGGGGAGTCAGGAGGCCGATGCCCAGGTTGAGAATCAGCATGACGCCAAAGTGAATCGGGTCCATGCCGACAGACGTCACGATGGGAAGCAGGATCGGGGTCATGATCAGTATGATGGAGATCATGTTCATAAATGTTCCCAGGATCAGAAGCAGGACGTTGATCAGCAGCAACAGGATCACCCGGTTATTTCCAAACTGCAGGAAAAAGTTGGTTAAATGGACCGGGATCTGTAAATACGTGATAAAGAAGCTGAAGGATGTGGCGCAGGACGCCAGAATCAGGATTGTGGACAGCGTCTTTATGGTGTTGGTCAGCACCTTCCCGATGGAGGAAAGGGGCGCGTCCTTATAGACAAAGTAAGCCACGATGAACGAGTAGATCACCGCGATGGCCGCCGACTCTGTGGCCGTGAAGATGCCCGTGATCACACCGATCACCACGATCAGCACAGTTCCCAGCGCCCAGA
>Ga0192243_10420_pt1 | contig 16135 bp, 16 predicted proteins | sample Koala_Koa27_K3_FD_131233 | JGI IMG/M metagenome (GOLD analysis project Ga0192243, IMG submission 131233) | Enriched cells from koala feces incubated with labeled cellulose particles, San Francisco Zoo, California, United States - Koala_Koa2-7_K3 ... | reverse complement strand
ATTTTTTATACCTAAAATTAGTTGTGATATCGCAACTACGCAAGGAGGAATGATTTATGGGACAACTAAGAACAAGAAAACGCGGCTCCACCTGGGAATGGTCCTTTGAGGGGGCAAAAATAGGTGGGAAGCGCAACCCGATCAGCAAGGGCGGTTACCGCACCAAGGCTGAGGCTCTTGCTGCCGGCACCCAGGCCAAAGCAGAATATGATAATGCTGGGCGGGTTTTCACTCCGCAGGAAGTAAGTGTATCGGACTATCTTGACTACTGGTTCGATAATTATGTTATTGCAAACTTGTCATACAATACTCAAACTGATTACCGAAGAAAGATCAATACGCACTTAAAGCCAGCCTTTGGCATATATCGCCTTCTATCGCTGGAGCCGGACATCATTCAGAAATGGCTTGATGGAATGAAGCGTCGAGGATACTCTAAAAGCATGATCAAAAATACCTTATCATGTCTTTCAGGCGCTCTGAATTATGCAGTATATCCATGCAAGTATATTAAATATAATCCCTGTGATTATATCAGAATTCCAAAAATTGCGCAGAATTTGGAACGCAAAGAACACACAGAATATATTTGCAACAAGCTTGACTTTGAAAACATTATCAATCGCTTCGGACCCGACAGCAACTTTTATATTGCTTTGATGACTGGGTACTATTGCGGCACTCGAATCGGGGAATCCTATGGCATCGATCTGTTGTCGGACGTGGATTTCAAGGCCCATACTATTACCATACGGCACCAGTTATCCAATGAGGACGGAAAATGGTATTACAGACCGCCAAAATACAATTCTGTTCGTACCATTAAGATGATACCGGATTATGAGAATATCCTAAAACAAGAACTTCATCAACGCAAAAAGAATATGCTGCGATATGGTCAATATTTTATGAAAACGTATCTAACAAAAGACGATCTTATTTTTCAAGCGCCCACAAACATCCAGATCGCGGGTAAAGAGATCATGCCCATCAGCGTGAAGGAAAATGGAGAACTTCTAACGCCCTATTCCTTCAAATATTGTGCTAAAGTAATTCACGAGGAACTGGGAAATCCACTATTCCACAGCCATTGCCTTCGGCATACTCACGGGACCATCCTAGCCGAAAACGGTGCGCAACCGAAAACAGTCATGGAGCGCCTTGGTCATAGAGATATCAAAACCACAATGAATCGATACGTCTTTAACACCGAAAAAATGCAGGATGACGCCGTTAATATCTTTGTGCAGGCCACATCATAAATTTGCCTACCATTCAAAATTTGGTAGGCAAATGGTAGGCAAGACAACCATATCAATATATTCTAATGCTGAAATTGCAAGGTTTTATCGGGATAATGAGACAACAGTTTCAACGTTAGTCGTCCCCGGAAACATATCCACCGCGCACGCCTTCTCCACCCGATACCCGTTCCCCTGCAGCACCACTAAATCTCTCACCAGACTGGTTGGCTTACAAGATATATACACCATACGGTCTACCCCGAAATTTATAATCTTACCAAGCGCCTTCGGATGAATCCCATCCCTCGGCGGGTCCAGCACGATTAAATCGGGCTTGTCCTTCATCTCCTCGATCACCTTCAGCACATCGCCGGCGATGAACTCGCAGTTTTCCAGTCCGTTCAGCTTCGCGTTCTCTTTAGCGGCTTCCACGGCTTCCTCCACGATCTCTACGCCCACGACCTTCTTCGCCACGGGCGCCAGGATCTGGGCGATAGTCCCGGTTCCGCTGTAGAGGTCGAAAACCACCTTGTCTTCGGTTTCGCCCACATAAGATCTGGCGGTCTCGTACAGCACTTCCGCCCCCAGAGAATTGGTCTGGAAGAAGGAAAACGGCGTAATCTTAAACTTCAGTCCCAGCAGCTCCTCGTAAAAAAAGTCCTGCCCATAGAGTATCTCTGTCCCATCGTTCTTCACAACGTCGGCTAAACTGTCATTGCTCGTATGAAGAATCCCTACCAGCGTTCCCTCCAAATCCAGCTCCTGAATCCTCCTGGCCAAAGGCGCCAAATCATATTCCTCCTGAGTAGTCGTCACCAGATCCGCGAGGATCTCTCCGGTCTTTACCGCACGGCGGATCAGGAGATGGCGCAGATATCCGGTGTGCTGGAGCTTCTTATAAAATCCAACGCCCAGCTCCTCAAAATATGCCTTTACCTCAGCCAGTATCTTACAGAAATCCGGGTTCACAATCTTGCAGTCGGTGACCGTCACCACATCGTAAAAGCTCCCGCGTTTGTGCATCCCCAGCGCCAGCGGGCCGTCTTTGTACTCGTCCCCGAAGGAAAACTCCATCTTGTTCCGGTATCCGCCGCTGATGGGGCTGGGTTTGATCCCCTTGAACACGTAGTCGGAGCACACGCTGTCCAACAGCTTTTTCACCTGCTCTTCCTTGATCTTTAACTGCTCCTCATAGGGGATAGTCTGGTACAGGCAGCCGCCGCAGGCGCCGTAATGGATGCAGGGATCTTCGGCGTACTCAAGGGCCGACTGCTCCACAACCTCCAGAAGCCTTCCCTCACATTTCCCGCCTCTCTTTTTGGAGATTCCGATCCGCACCTTCTGGCCTGGCAGGCCGTTTTTGACCTCAATTTTTTCTCCGTCCGCATACATGACTCCCTTGTTGGGGAAGTCGATTCTCTCTATGATTCCTTCGTAAATATCGCCCTTTTTCATCTTTGTCCTGCTCTCCTGTATTGTTTACGTGTGAAAAAGGGGCAGGGAGACGAAACCGCGGTGGCTTCGTTTCTCTGTCCCTCTCTGGGTTCTGTTTGAAATTCTACTTCTCGCTTTCTTCCTCATCCTCGAAGAAATCGTCGTCGAAATCATCGTCAAAATCGTCTTCGAAGTCCTCTAAATAGTCCGGTGTGAAGAATCTGTACACTGCATATGCGATGCCTGCGATAGCCGCTACTGCTCCGATAATGGCCAGGATCCAAAGGATGCAGTTTTTCTTTTTATCTTCTTCTTTTCTATGAAGAAATTCATTTAATCTGGTCGTATTCATAATCTCCTCCATGCGGTTCATCGCTTCTTTACCCATATTATCAAATCTGTTCATACGGTCCACATCCTTTCTGAGTTGCGTTCACTTCAAGGTTATTATACCATCATTTTGCTATTATTACTATCTATTTTATGCATTTTTCGATATTTATACACGTTTCAATTTTGCAAATGATGCGAACATCTTCTTAACCCCCACCTTGTCAAAGCTGACCGTCACCTCATAGTCCTTGCTGCCGTCCTTGATCTCCGCCACGGTTCCCTCTCCGAACTTGATGTGGCGAACCCGGTCGCCTACCTGGTAGTCTAAACCGGAGGTTTTTTGTACGGAAAATGCTTTGCCAAATGCCGGGGCCGCCGTGGTGGATACCCCTGCGCTGTTGGTGGTAAATGCGCTGCCTGAAGCGAAGCCGCTCTTGGAAGCGTAGGCGCTGGTCTTGGTGCCGAAGCTGCTGACTCCGGCCGGTTTCTGGCTGGCCCACGGGAGGCTGCTGTTCTCGTACTCGTCGGTCTTTCTCCCCAGCCTGGGCTCCAGCTTGTGCTGGTCCAAAAGCATGGGCGGAATCTCCTCCACGAACCGGCTGATCTTGGAGTAACGGGTCTCCCCGTTGATCATGCGCTGTCTGGCCGAGGTGATCATCAAAAATTCTCTGGCCCTGGTGATTCCCACGTAGCACAGGCGCCGCTCCTCCTCGATCTCCCCCTTGTCGTCCGAGGAGATGGACATCATACTGGGGAACAGTCCGTCCTCCAGGCCGCTTAAGTACACCCTGGGAAACTCCAGTCCCTTGGCGCTATGTAAGGTCATCAGCGTCACTCTGTTTTCGGAGTCGTCCATCCGGTCCACATCCGCCACCAGAGCCACTTCCTCCAGAAATTCATCCAGGGACGGGTGCTCGTGCTCCTCCGTGTAACTGACCGCCTTGTTGATCAACTCCTCGATATTCTCCAGACGCGTCTGGGACTCGATCTCTCCCTCCGCCTCCAGCTCGGTCCTGTACCCGGTCTCATCCAGGATATTCTCAATCAATTCTTTGATGGAGCTGCCTGCCTCCAGGTCCTCCTTAAATTTCTCAATCTGATTTACAAAGCCTCCGATCTTGTCGGCGGCCTTTCCAAGCGTCGGAATCGCTCTGGCTCTCAGGAGCGCTCCGTAGATGCTAAACTCTCTCTCAGATGCAAAAGCCGTCACCTTCCCCACGGAGGTGGGGCCGATTCCGCGCTTAGGCACGTTTAAAATCCGGAGCACCGACAGGTCGTCCACGCCGTTGGCAATGGTTTTTAAGTAGGCCAGGATGTCCTTGATCTCCTTCCTCTGGTAGAAGTTGACGCCTCCCACCATCCGGTAAGGAACGTTGTGGGCGATGCATTTCTCCTCCAGGAGACGGGACTGGGCGTTGGTACGGTAAAGAATGGCACAGTCCTGATAGTCGGCGCCGCTGTTTAGGATATCCTTGACCACCTCGTCGGCTTCCTCGTATGCGGTGTCGTACTGGCGGAACCGGACCAGCTCTCCGTCGTCATTGGCGGTCCAGAGGGTCTTGTCCTTCCTGCCCTGATTGTGGCGGATCACCTCGTTGGCCGCGTTTAAGATGTTCTGGGTGGAACGGTAATTCTGCTCCAGCTTGATCACCCGAGCGCCGGGAAATGCCTTCTCAAAGTTTAAGATGTTCTCAATATTGGCCCCGCGGAACTTGTAGATGGACTGATCGTCGTCGCCCACCACACATAGGTTTCTGTACTTGGCCGCCAACAGGTTCACTAAGTGGAACTGGGCCGAGTTGGTGTCCTGGTACTCGTCGATCATGATGTACTTAAACCGCTCCTGATAATACTCCAGAACCTCCGGACAATTGCGGAACAGCTCCACCGTCTTTACGATCAGGTCGTCGAAATCCAGAGCGTTGTTCTTTTTCAACTGGCTCTGGTACTCCTTGTAGATGGCCGCGATCTTCTTTAGCCGGAAATCTCCCCCGGCGTTTAACTCAAACTCCTGAGGCGTGATCAGCTCGTCCTTGGCCGAGGAGATACAGCTCATCATGTTCCTCTCTTTATAGAGCTTGGGGTCAATGTCCAGGGTCTTAAACACCTGCTTCATCAGCGTCTTCTGGTCGTCTGAATCGTAGATGGTAAAATTCGTAGTGTAGCCCAGCTCCTCGATGTGGCGTCTGAGAATCCGGACACAGGTGGAGTGAAAGGTGCTGACCCAGATACTCTCCGAGCCAAAGCCCACGATCTTGTCCACACGCTCCCGCATCTCACCGGCTGCTTTATTGGTAAACGTGATCGCCATAATGTTCCACGGATTCACGCCTTTTTCTTCTATCAGATATGCAACGCGATGGGTCAGAACGCGGGTTTTTCCGGAACCGGCTCCTGCCAGGACTAAGAGAGGCCCCTCGGTGTGAAATACGGCCTCCTGCTGCATGGGATTTAGGGAATCATAAATACTCATAGAAATCTATACCGCCTTTGTACATTTATAGGGTACTAGTATAGCATAGATTTCCCCGGAATTCCAGCACATTCACCTCTTGCCATCTGGTTTTTAATACTATATAATAGATGCGAGGTGATGAAATGAAGACAAACGATGAACGGCTAGAAGAGCTGCTTGGACACTTGGGAAACCTAACTTATATAAAGACAGACTCGATTCCTGGTATCGATCTCTATATGGATCAGGTGACCACGTTTATGGACGAGCACCTGAAAAATTCCAAGTGCTATCCCGACGACAAGGTGCTGACCAAAACCATGATCAACAACTATGTCAAGAACAATCTGCTTCCGCCGCCCAACAAGAAGAAATATTCCAAGGAGCACATCCTTCTTCTGATATTTATCTACTATTTTAAAAACCTGTTGTCCTTCAATGACATCGAGCAGCTGTTCCGTCCTCTTACGACGGAGCATTTTTCCGGCGCTACGGCCCCGTCTCTGGAAGTGATCTACGACGAGGTGTTTTCCCTGGAAAAGGAACAGATGGGGAGGCTGCGGGAGGATGTTCAGACCAAGTACGACCGGGCCAAGGAGACATTTTCCGATATCGATCCCGAAAGCCGGGAATACCTTCAGCTGTTCGCATTTATCTGCGAGCTGTCCTTTGACGTCTACTTGAAAAAACAGATGATCGAGTCTCTGGTCGACCAGCTGCGCAGCGAGGAGCCTGGGAAAAAGAAGAAGGACACCAAATAGAAAGGAATACTTATACTTATGAAGAGCGAACTGTTCAGCAGGGAACTGGATACCATTTCGGACCGCAGCATCCGCACATTTGCGCAGACGGCCCTGGATCTTCTTCCCGATTATTTTTATACGGTTCCGGCCAGCTCCACCGGCAAGTACCATCCCGCTTACGCGCTGGGCGACGGCGGACTGGTGCGCCACACCAAGGCGGCGGCCCGTTTTGCGGCCCATTTGCTGACGCTGGAACAGAACCGCCAGCAGTTTACACCCACGGAGAGGGACTGTATCATCACCGCGATCCTGCTTCACGACGGGTGGAAACACGGCAAGTCCGGCGGCGGCTACACGATTCACGAGCATCCCAGTATCTGCGCCCTCTGGGTAAAGAACGAGGCCAAACTATCAGGGATCATCCCCCAGGAGTCCAGAGATTTGATCGCCTCCGGGATCGCCTCCCACATGGGAGAATGGAACTACTCCAACCGCAGCGATGTGGTTCTGGAAAAACCGGTGACGGAGCTGCAGAAGTTTGTACATATGTGTGACTATCTGGCTTCGCGAAAGGATATCGAGGTGGCCTTTTCCAATGAACAGGAGGCCGCTGCCAAAGCCGGAACTCTGGAGGAATATGTCATGAGCTTCGGCAAATACCGGGGCCAGCTTCTGGTCGATGTGTTCCGCACAAACCGCGGGTACGTGGAGTGGATGCAGGGGAACATGACGCTGAGGGAGCCGTTAAAAACATACGTTGCCCAGCTTCTCGGTTAAAATGCAAGATGCAAAAAACCGGTCGGATATCAACTCCGGCCGGTTCTATTATTCTTCTTTTTCCTGTAGTCTGGCAAATACCATATCGTAACCGTCATTGCCATAGTTTAGCGAGCGGTTTACTCTGCTGATGGTGGCTGTGGAAGCCCCCGTCTTCTCGGCAATCTCCAGATAGGTCTTGCCTTCCCTGAGCATCTTCGCCACCTCATATCTCTGTGACAAAGACAGAAGTTCATTAACCGTACACACGTCCTCAAAAAATGTATAGCACTCATCCGAATCTTTCAAAGTCAGAATCGCCTGGAATAGGTGGTCCACTGCATCTGTTTTGATTTTTTTATTCATGATCCAAACTCCCTTTGATTCTTTTCTTATACTGGCTCTTACATTTTAGCATATTAAAGTTGTAAAGTCCACCGTTTTTTCACTTCCCTTCTTCGTCCGGTAGCACTCTACTGCTCTTTCGCGTATATTACCATATGGAGGTGCAGACTATGCCAAATATTACGTGTGAAAATACCCTGCTGCAGGGTACTCTTTTCTACGATCAGACTCCGCTTTTATCCTATCAGATCAACTATCCGCAGTTTTCCGATCAGGAGGATCCGGAGCGGTTGAAACCGATCAATGACTATTACAGCGACAAGGCTCTGGCCCTGGAAAATTACTGCAAGACCCTTCTGATGAATCAGGCCATTGAACAGTATAAACATTCCTTAAAACAGGACACTCCCATGGACCCCTACGAGCTGGTTCAGAAATATAAGATTACCGTGCTCACCGACGACCTGCTGAGCCTGTATTACGATCAGTATGTATACACCGGAGGCGCGCCACGGAAACACGGAACGCTATTCCAATACCTGGGATTTATCGCTCCCATCCATCCTGCGTCTTAGAAATTTCTTTCCCCTCGATACCGACTATGTGGATGGTATTACGGCGGCCATCATCCGGGCGGTCAGTAAGCAGATGGCCCTCCCTGAGGATGAGAGAACCTGTCTCTACTTTGACGATTACCAGAAGAAAATACAAAGCAGCTTTAACGAAAACAACTTCTATCTCACCCCCGACGGTGTGGTGGTCTATTTTCAGCAGTACGACATTGCGCCCTATTACTGCGGCATACCCCAGTTCCTGATTCCCTACATCAAGGACTGTAAAGAGAACGTATGATTTTTATGTTGCCAGGCACAGCCGGCGTTCTTCCCTAATAGAATGTAGTATTATGAGAACGCATTGAGGAGGACACAATGAAAAAATTTCTACTTATTATGGCAGCGGCGGGTCTTGCGGGACTTGTCATGACCGGCTGCTCCAAAAAGACTTCGTCCGATTTAACCCCGGTCACCCTAAATGAAGTCGCTCACTCCATCTTCTACGCTCCGCAGTACGCTGCCATCGAGCTTGGATATTTTGAGGATGAAGGGATCGATTTGACCCTGGTCAATGGAGCCGGCGCCGACAAAGTCATGACAGCGCTGGTATCCGGGGACGCCGATATCGGCTTCATGGGCTCAGAGGCCAGCATCTATGTCTATCAGGAGGGCTCCAAGGACTACGCCGTCAACTTCGCCCAGCTGACCCAGCGGGCCGGAAACTTTCTGGTAGGCCGCCAGGATGAGCCTGATTTCAAGTGGGAAAACCTGCAGGGCAAAAAGGTTTTAGGCGGCCGCGCCGGCGGCCGCCCCAACCACGATGTAGCATTTGAACACATAAACTTTAATGGCCCTTACCACTCATTCTTGATCGTGACCACATTCACCTTCTCGCTGCCGTCTTTTCCATAATAGGAATCAACCTTGCCGTTGGTGACATGATAATACATATCATTGCCATCCCTGACCTCTTTTGTTCCCTTAACCAGGTTTCCGCTGGTATTAACCAGATACAGGCCCGGATTATCACGATCCGTATGTTTGTTGGCAAACGCCTCCAGTTCATCCGGTGATACATAGTAGAAATGACCGGCAACAATATCCGAATCATCCCCATTCTCTACCGCCGGCGTATCACTGTCGGCACAATAATATGCCTCATACTTGTTGTCCTTATCGGCCTTCACACGCTTACCATTCTGATAGATGTAATTGTTTTTGATACCATTTAAGCCTTTGCCCTTATTTGATCCGGGCTCTTTAAAATAGAAGGTATAGGGTTCCCCCTCCATATGAATCGTCTGTGTGGAAGTTCTTGCGGCTCCGTCGTCGTCGCCTCCAAAGTAGTAGACTCCGTAATCCGTTATCTTATTGAAGCCCCGCTCCACGGTCAGAATATCAAGGCCCTCATACTCATCGCCCGCCGCATCCACCGCAGACAGACGATAGGAGGCAGCGTTCTGAAGCTCAGTGGCGGCCTTTAAGAAATCCTCATCATCCAGCTTCTTGTTGTACATAACCGGATTGCCCCTCTCAGACCGGTCAATATAGAGATACTGAAGACCGGTCAGCATCCGGCCGCTGTTATCAAACGCATATCTTTTTCCATTGATCATCCTGAACTCACTGCTGCACACTATGCCGCGCCTATACGCATAATACCAGCGAGCGTCCCCGTCGTCAAAATCCTTCTGATTAATATTCGGGTCCGGAATAACTTTAAACCGCCCCTTGGTCACTCTGGCGCCGTTATCACGGTCGTTGAAATATTGATATCCATAACTGGAAGCGGAAGCTACGCCGCTTTCGTTCATCTCAATAAGAGGCTTTACCTCACTCCACTCAAACACCATGCGTCCGGTCTTGTCAAAGCCGTATCTTTTGCCGTTGATGGTCTTGATCTTTATAGGATCATCATACAGACCATCCTCCAACTGAGCAAACTTCTTGCCGTTTTTCTGGAAATAGAACCAATAGTCCTGATCCTCGCTCTCCTCCCCTTCCTCGTCCCAGCTCGGGCTTCTGTCAATCACATGAATCTGGGCCCAGCCTATCGTTACGGCGCCATCGTTCTCATCTCCCAGGTAGTATTGGCAGTTAGTCCATGCGTCCTCATCGGTCTGTCTGGTGGATGAATCGTCCACCCAGCCAAACAGCATCTTTCCCTCGTCAGTAAACGCATATTTTTTATTGTTGATCGTTTTCAGCGTGGTGTTGCCGCTATCATTCGCCTTGCAGGCTTTCCCGGTTTTCTGGAAATAATACCACCAGTTTGAGGGCTCGTCCTCCTGAGGATTCTCATTTTCAACCTGTACCCACTGATTGGTCACCATCACACCATTCTCGTCCACATAGTAATAGTCGTCATCATCCTCAACAATCTGATCCACCGCCATCCTTCCGTCGCTGTTCAGCCAGTACCAGTTGTTGTCGGACTTTTCCCATCGGTTCGCCGCCATGGAGCCGTCCTTATTTACATACACCCATGCCCCGTCTCTCTCGGTCCAGCCCAAAGCGAAGGACGTCATGGAAACACCTATGGTGAACAATGCCGCCAAAGGCAGGATCACATGTACTTTCATGCTTTTTCTCATCTCAAACTCCTTTTCTCCTATATTCATATGGATATAATAAAATGATACCACATGAAACAATGATACCGTACTTAAACGAACCTTAAATTTTGTTAAGGTAGCGAAACAGCCCTATTGGCTTTAAGCTATTTCATAAAAATTCACCCATAGGATAAGCATGGAACTGCATATGATAGAGCAACCATATATGAGAGGTGAGCATAATAAAAAAAGGAAATATGCTATCTGCTTCAAAAGAAAGGCACTGATGGAACGGACATTATGATGAGAAAAGAACATCTGATAAAGCAGGGGTATCTTGTAGTTACCATGATCGAGGGAAATCAAACGATGGAAAAAGGGCTGCAGGAAGTTGTGAAAAACCATGTCCGCTGATCATTGCGGCAATGTGTTGTTCCTGCGATATAGGAAGGAGACAATCTGATGATTTCAACACTGACAAATCCCCCTGTAGTCATCGATGGTTATGTTCGGCTTTCCAGAGACGATAATAAGCGGAACTACTCGTCTATTGAAAACCAGAAAAAAATCATCCAGCGGTATGCAGAAGAAAATAACATGGTCATCCGTCACATTTACGAAGATGACGGGATTTCCGGCTACTCATTTAACCGGCCTGATTTTCAGAAAATGATGGCCAGTCTCGATACGATCGACGTCATTGTCGCCAAGGACTTATCCCGCATCGGCAGACACAATGCAAAGGTACTGCTCTTTCTCGAAGAAATGGAGGAAATGGGAAAACGTGTGATCCTGATTGATGATAACTATGATTCCTTTTATTCTGATGACGATATCATTGGTATCAAAACCTGGGATAATGAACGCCATGTGAAAAATACAAGCCGGAAGGTAAAACGGATCAAACACATGGAACAGGAAAATGGCACTCTTGTCAGCCGTCCGCCCTTTGGATACACCAGGCATCCACTCAATAAGCAGCTGATTCTGATCGATGAAGAAGCCGCCGCCATCCTCAATTTGGAAAAAGAAATCTATCTGGACGGCAACGGAATCCGCAAAACGGCGGAAATACTCACCAGCCGGGGCGTCCCGACTCCAAGTATGATAGATAAAGAACGCCACGAAGCGTTAGGACTTGTCTATCATAAGCAGGTAGCCTATCAGTGGAGCTTCGGCATGGTAAAGGACACCTTATTCAACGATTACAACAACGGTGTTCTCAGAACCCGCAAGAAAGAGCGCGTTACGATAAATGGTAAGGATAAAAAGGTTCCCAGAGAGAATCAATATATCTTTCCCAATCACCACCCTAAAATCTTTGATGACGATACGATGAAGCTGTTAAACGAAGTCAGAGACAGCCGCCGTCACAGCCAGTACAGAGGCCAGAGAGCCCATATAAACCTCTTTTTCGGCTGTCTGTACTGTAAGGACTGCAAAATGAAGCTGACGGCGATCAACCGCCCTGACCGCAAAAAATATTACGTGTGCGGCACCTACAACAAAAAGGGGAAACAATTTTGCCGGTATGCCCATCTTGTGACAGAAGAAACCTTGATGGACGCTCTCGTCCAATATCTGATTCTCTGCCGTGACAGTCTGGCAGGCCTTATCAAAAACCCGGATCTGTCAAAATTAAAATCAGAAGCCTACACTCCCACCGACAGCAGACAGCGTTTAGAGTCAGAGCTTTTAAAGGTCAGAGAAGAGCTTAAGGTTCTGATCACGCAAAAGGTCAAAGAGATTACCGCCAATCCGTCCATGAATGAAATCATCACGGAAACCCATACCGCGTTACAGCAGGATAAAATGGATCGCATTGCCGCCATCGAAAAAACCTTGTTGGATTTGACAACGGAGCCCCCTATCCCTTCCGCCGCGATCCAGCCCGGCTTACAGACCGCGCTGGATATTTTAAACGAGGTTCTTGAAAAGAAGAAGCTATGCCGGAAGGATATTGAAGTTCTGGTTGAGAAAATCGTCGTGGATCAGGATGGCAACGCTGATATTTATCTAAAACACGGCTTGGGCAGTCTGGCCGCCTATGACTTTAAAGTGGACAGAGAAAACCTGAAGCTGACTATGCTCATTGAATCCATCCGGCTTCTGGAAAAGGACGAAACCGGATTTACATCTGTCAAATACCTTGCCGACAGCTTAAAGGCAATGGGCTATCCCATGCACAAGAAAAAATTTATCCCCTATATGAAGCATCTCTTAGACTTAGGGCCGGTTGAGAAAACAGATATCTATCATCACCCCTACAGAATCGCCGCCACCAGGCAGCAGCTGCGTGATGTGGAAAAAATGTTCATCATGGTAGGGCAGACTGGCGGAATGCCGGAGATGGTGTTCGAGTATATATTAAAGAAAAACGGACTGGACCCGCAGACGGATTTGACCATCGACCAGAGCATCGACTTCGGCCTGACCGCCGCCGCCTTCACCAGCAACGACGCGGACTACACGGTGGAGTTTGAACCCTTTGCCAGCACGCTGGAGAAAGAGGGAGGCGGACGTGTCGTGGCTTCTCTCGGCGTCGATTCCGGATATGTACCCTACACCGCCTACTGCGTAAAACAGAGCTACCTAAAAGCCCACCCGGAGGTGGTACAGAAGTTCACCAACGCCATCCAGAAGGGCATGGATTACGTCAATTCCCACTCGGCGGAGGAGATCGCGAAGGCGATTCAGCCGCAGTTTAAGGAGACCGATTTGGAAGCCCTCACCACCATCGTCGGCCGCTGCAAAGACCAGGATACCTGGAAGAAGGATACCGTATTTGAGAAAGAGAGCTTCGAACTCCTGGAAAACATTCTGGAGGAAGCCGGCCAGCTGAAAGAGCGGGTGCCCTATGAGGATCTGGTCACTACGGAATATTCGAAGGCAGCGGTAAAATAAAATCTAACGCCCCTCTGCAATGCGCAGAAGGGCGTTTCCTGTTATCTACCCCTCCACATGAATCACGCTGACCGGGCAGCCGGACTCGGCTTCTTTGGCGGAATCCTCGGTGTCCGGGGTTACCTCGGCGTAGGCTTCCGCATATCCGTCATCCGCCATGCGGAAGACCTCGGGGCAGGTGTTGGCGCACAGCTCGCATGCGATGCAGCTGTCTCTGTCAATCTCTACATTCATCGTCTTTACCTCCTTTCTCCTATTCTTCCCGGTTTTTGACATTTTATGAAAAAGACGTTGAAGCTTTTCGAGCTTCCCAATCGTTTATATCTCATATAGGGAAGTGAGGGAGTATGATGAATAAACATGTTTTGATCAGTCTGGCAGGTATCCTGCTGGCGTCTGTCGCGGCGGCGGCCTGCATTGCGATTGCCATGTCAACGCCCGGTCATGACAGCAGGGCTGCCGCAGAATCGGAGTTCCGCTATGGCCGTGTCAAAGATATCGAGGGAAGCGATTCCTTTCTCATAGAATATGGAGATTTCAAACCGTCAGGCGATATCCCGGCGGCCTTTCTCGCCGGAGGCACACAGGAGATCGTCACGCTGCCCCGGACCGTCCCCATCACCGCTTCCGCCGACGGTGTCGAGTCGGAGGCCGCATACCGGCAGATCGGCGTGGGGAGTCTGTTAAAGCTTCAATATGACGGCGGCGCTCTCCTGTCCGTCACGATCGTAAATGACGAGGCGGCCGCATTTGCGAAGCGGGTTAAGGAGGCGTTTCTCTCCGGGGATGAGGACGGCCTGGCCTCGCTGATCTCCTACCCCTGCTATGTCTCCTTCTCCCCGGAGGGCGGGGGACGGATCATAAAAAACAGGGAGGAGCTCTCTGAACTGAGAGACAAGCTTTTCACCGAAGCTTTTAGAAACGCCCTTCGCCCCTTGGACACCGGAGCCCTCTCCCCCCCCCCGTCCAGGCCAATGTCGTCATGGGCCATGAAGGCGGTGCTCCATCCGTAACCTTTCACATGGACTCCGACGGAAGGCCCGGGATCACCGGCATATCCGCCGTGGAGTAACAAAAATGGCAACAAAATGAAATGGACCCATGGACAGATTCTCTCCGTCCACAGGTCCATTTTCATATCAACTATTATACATAACCCAAAAGCTTCGGCAGCCACAGCGAGAGCATCGGGATATACGAAACCATCATGAGTACGATGAAGATCGCCGCAAAGTAATAGAGCAACGGGCGGATGACATTCTCGATCCTGCTCTTTCCCACCTTCACGCCGACAAACAGCGTGGTTCCCACCGGCGGCGTGATCGTTCCGATACACAGATTGAAAATCATCATGATTCCAAAATGGATCGTGTTCATCCCCAACGCCTGGCAGATCGGCAGGAATATGGGGGTAAAGATCAGGCAGGCCGGAGTCATATCCATGAAGGTTCCCACGATCAGCAGCAGGATGTTGATAATCAGCAGGATCACGTACCGGTTGTCGCTGATGCTTAACATCGCCTCGGAAACCGCGCCGGGAATACCCGTAAACGCCATGACCCAGCTCATGATGCTGGACACACCGATCAGGAAGATGATGATGCCCGTCATCTCGGCGCTGTCTAAGAAGATCTTCGGCAGCTCCTCCAGCTTGATCGATTTATAAAAGACCAGGGACAGGATCAGGCTGTACACCACCGCCACCACGCTTCCCTCGGTAGCGGTAAAGATGCCGGTGATGATTCCGCCGATTACGATGATGATCATCAGCAGACAGGGGATGGCCTGGAACAGCACCTTGCCTGCCTCCCTTGCGGTATACCGTTTCGTACTCCGATATCCCCTCTTCTTTGCGAAGAAGAAGATCACGATCATACAGGCCAGTCCCCAGAGAATCCCCGGGATATAACCGGCCATGAAAAGAGCCGCCACCGATGTGCCTCCGCTGACCAGCGAGAACGTGATCATCACGTTGCTGGGCGGAATCAGAAGGCCCGTGGGGGCCGTGGCGATATTTGCCGCCGCGGAGAAGTCCCGGTCATACCCTTCCTCCTCCTCGATGGGGCCGATGATGGAACCCATGGCGGAGGCCGCAGCCGTACCGGAACCGGAGATGGCGCCGAACAGCATGTTAGCCACCGCATTGGTGTGGGCCAGAGCTCCCGGGATTCTGCCGGTGAACAGTTTCGCAAAGTTGATCAGACGGATAGCGATTCCGCCCTTATTCATAATATTTCCCGCCAGGATAAAGAACGGGATCGCAAGCAGGCTGAACACGGAGATTCCCGAGAAGATTCTCTGTGCGCCGGTCAGCACCGAGGCTCCCGTGTTTAAGACGGGAAGAATCGCGCAGATCGATGAGACCGCCAGCGCCACCGCGATGGGCACGCCTGCCAGCAGCATGATTACCAAAAGTACCAGAATGATAAGTCCGCAAAAAACTGCTATATTCATACCTTCGCCTCCCCCGGTTCACTGAAATCGCCATGCAGCATATCCATGGCGTTGATAAAACTGAAGATCATGATCAGGATTCCCGTCAGGGGCACGATGACATAGATGTAGCCCATGGGAACTCTGAGGGACGCCGTCGTCTGGATCATGGTCAGCTTGGTGATCGAGCAGCCGCCGTAGACCATCACCACGGCCGCCAGCAAAAAGGTCAGAAGATCGATGGCGACCTCCAGGTATTTTCTGGCCGTTCCGGTCAGCTTGTCCGCCAGAAAGCCCATTCTCATGTGGTCTCTCTTTCCGAACACGAAGGCGGAGGCCAAAAGCGCCATCCAGGTGAAGCTGTAGGTCAAAAGCTCCT
>Ga0192243_10419_pt1 | contig 16183 bp, 14 predicted proteins | sample Koala_Koa27_K3_FD_131233 | JGI IMG/M metagenome (GOLD analysis project Ga0192243, IMG submission 131233) | Enriched cells from koala feces incubated with labeled cellulose particles, San Francisco Zoo, California, United States - Koala_Koa2-7_K3 ... | reverse complement strand
ACTTGCAGAGAAGATTTCCTATCCAATCGATGCGGATGCCCTGATCCTGCCTCATCAGGGAAGAAGCGATATTGATGAATATAACTACGAAATTGCGATGCGGCTGCACCCGAAAATGATATTATTGGATCATTACGACAACACATTTCCGCCTGTCAGTATGAATGTCCCTGTTCTTGATTTCTGTCGGAACATATCCTGCGACATACCGGCACAGGCGCTTGCCGAAGGAATTACGATTGAAATATGATAACTATATCCTTAATCAATATTTTCTGAGCCGTCTTCCTCTTCAATCGTATGCTTCGCGCATTTTTTTCCGGGATGCCATTGATTCTGCAGCACATATTTTTTAATCACAATAATCATTGCCACACCCAGAATTGTGAGCAGATTTTCCGCCGCAGTCGTATCATGCACAATCATATGGCGCACAATCACAAACATCATCACATCGAGAACCGTCTCCGTCCCTGGACTGCAGAGCACTTTAAACAACTCCACACAAATCACAATATTCAATACATAGGTGATAAATGTCAGCAGGGCACCGCTCGCAGTCGGATCCGCCAGATATTCCAGAAACGGCGTTTTTAAAAAGAAAATGGCAATGACAACTACCACAATAATGATAACAGAAAGTATCACCTCAAGTACTTCGCTGAAATGATCCAGTATATTTCGCAATTTCTTCCAAATATTCAGCATGCCCCATCCTCTGTTCTGTGTATTTAAAAATAATAATAGCTTACCGGAATTCCTCCAGAAGTCCCGAAAATCCCTTCTCCCGATACAGCTGTTTATAATAGCTGACCTCATCCGCAATCAGATCGTCAATCACCTGCATGCCGAGCAACTCCACCGGAGCTTTATCATCCGTCATCAGGTAATCCCCTGCCTCATATGCCAGCAGGTTCTCTGAGACAGTCATCATCATGGTTTTCAGATTCTCATTCTCTTCCAATTCAATATTTCTCTCCATAACCTGAAGCATGTCGGAATTATCTGACGCGAACAGTTCACGGTTCGTATTTCCGGAGCAGTCAACCGTATATACCTCGGAAAACACAGACGAGACTGTGTCGGATATATACTGATTGATATTCCCCTCCTCTTCACCGCGCATATTCATATTGATTACCATCACACCGCCGGGATTCAAATGCTCCTGCACCAGTGTAAAAAATTCAATCGTAGACATCTGAAACGGAATCGTAATATCCTGATAAGCATCAACCATGATCACGTCATAGGTCTTGTCCACGGCATTCAGATAAGCACGTCCGTCATATGTGTAGACAGGTATATCCTCAGAAAGATGAAAATACTCCACGGCAAGCTCCGTGATATCCTCATCAATCTCCACACCCTCTATATTCAGGTTATCAAAATAAAGATCACACTGTGTAGCAAAGGTCCCGGTTCCCATACCCAGGATCAGGACATCCAGTTCGTCCGCCTCATTGACATCCGCCATCATGGTTGAAGCCATGGCATAATCATAGTACATACCGGTCAGACTGCCGTCCTTTACATAAACAGATTGAACACCGAACAGAACATTTGTGGACAGATAGACCTTGCTGTCGTTTTCTTTCACCTGCAGATAATTATAAATAGACTCGCCCTCATAGGTCAGATCGTCTTCCCAAAAGGCGAAGCTGTCTGTCCTGCAGATCAGGCAGGCAGCGATCAGCACAATCACGCCGACAGCCGCCCGGACCGACTTCTGGCGTTTACTGCAAAAATAGATGACCGCAATCGCCAGCAAAATACCGGCGAAAATATAAAACGTGATGGATACCCCCACCGCGGGGATCGTAATAAACGTCGGGACAAATGTGCCTATAATACTGCCGATGGTATTCGAAGCGTTCAGGAAACCAACGGTTTTTCCGTTGTCATCCAGATCCTGTACCGCGTATTTGACCAGAGACGGCGTCACCGTTCCAAGCAAAAAGAGCGGAAACACGAAGATAATCATACAGGCTGCAAAAGCCGCCCAGATCAGGAAATTACTGTTGACTGAAAAAATCATCACCGCCGAGATGCCGAGGATGATATATTTCCCCAGAACGGGAATCAGGGCAATCCAGATGGCTGCAATAATGATGCGCTTATACAGCCTGTCCGGATCGGGGTGCCTGTCCGCGGAACGCCCGCCGTAAATATTTCCAAGCGCCATGGCAATCATGATCGTTCCGATGATGATGGTCCAGACGATCTGTGATGAGCTGAAATACGGCGCAAGCAGACGGCTCGCCCCCAGTTCCACCGCCATGACAGACATGCCGGAAAAGAATTCTGTCACGTATAAATAGATTTTGTTGTTCAGGATTTTTCTCGTATTCATAATTTCCCTCATAAAAATAACTGATTGTATCATAACATAATTTTATCTGCAAGGCTATACTCTTTTTTTCCGTGAAATTCGATGACACTTTCATTATAGAATGTGAACAATGTTACATTTGACTTCCATTCTTGCAGGTGTTATATTGCTGTTATGGGGCATACAACAATCTATATTCATCATAAGGAGGTTTTCGTATGGAACACTTTAAAAAGTACATCGCTGAGGTCATCGGCACATTTGTTCTGGTCACCTTCGGTTGCGGAACCGCAGTTGCTGTGGGTTGCTCCAGCGAAGCGGGAAGCGGATATCTTTTGACTGCGCTTGCGTTCGGGCTGTCCATAGTCGCCATGGCATTCAGTATCGGCAATATTTCCGGCTGCCATGTCAATCCGGCGGTTTCACTCGCCATGCTGATTCGCAGACAGCTTTCAGCAATCGATTTTGTCGGCTATGTGATATCTCAGATCATCGGAGCTGCGCTCGGATGCGTCGTCATCGGCGTTGTATTCGGATTTGACTGCGGTTTCGGCGCCAACCAGATACAGGAAGGCTGGACAAACGGTACGCCCGGAGGCGCATTTCTGGTAGAACTTGTGCTGACATTTGTCTTTGTTCTTGTCATCGTAGGCGTAACCAGCAAAGTTGAGAACTCGGCTGTCGCCGGAATTGTCATCGGTTTATCACTGACACTTGTACATATCCTCGGCATATCTCTGACAGGCACTTCCGTTAACCCGGCCAGAAGCCTGATGCCTGCCATCTTTGCCGGCGGAACGGCACTGTCACAGCTCTGGATTTTTATTATAGCCCCTCTGATTGGCGGTGCGGCTGCAGCTGCTGTATACAGCGCTCTGGATACAAACGGGAATGATAAGTGAGCCAAAACCAGGACAGACTTTCTTTCCCGTGAAACAGAAAACAGACTGACGATTCCGTCAGTTTGTTTTCTGCAATTTCGAATACTCTGTTACTTAGTTGCCGGCCATCTGCGCCGCCACTTCAGCCGCAAAGTCCTCATTCTTTTTCTCAAGGCCCTCGCCGGTCTCAAAACGTACAAAGCCCTTGATGCTGATCTTCGCGCTGTTTGCCTTCGCAACCTGCTCGATATACTTGCTGACAATCTGCTTGCCATCCTCAGCCTTTACATATACCTGATCCAGGAGACAGATCTCTTTCAGTTCTTTATTGATACGTCCTTTGATCATCCCCTCGATCACCTTCTCCGGCTTCTGGGACTCTTTCGGATCGTTCATAATCTGCGCACGGAGAATCTCCTCCTCATGTGCAACAAAATCTGCGCTGATCTCAGAGCGATCGGTATACTGCGGCTTCAACGCAGCTACCTGCATCGCGAGATTCTTTGCCATCTCCTTGACATCGTCGTTCACAACATCGGTCTCTACATCGACCAGAACGCCGATTTTACCGCCCATATGTGTATAGGAAGCTACAAAACCGTTCTCCTCTTTTACCTGCTGGAAACGGCGAATTTTCAGGTTCTCGCCAATCACGGCAATCTGACCTGCCAGCTCTTCATTCACCGTCTTGGATGCGTCAAACTTCCAGGGTTCAGCAAGGAAAGCATCGATATCAGCTGCTCCCGTCTCAAGTGCCTGCTCAGCCACCTGAGCAACGTAGTTCTGGAACTTCTCATTCTTGGCAACAAAGTCAGTCTCGGAGTTCACCTCTACGGCAACCGCCTGTGTTCCACAGTCTGTCACCTTCAGTGCAACCATTCCCTCTGCTGCAATTCTGCCGGCCTTTTTCACAGCCTTTGCAAGCCCCTTCTCTCTCAGGACCTCAACAGCCTTATCCATATCGCCGTCAGCTTCTGTAAGAGCTTTCTTACAGTCCATCATGCCGGCGCCGCTCATCTCTCTTAATTCTTTTACCATTGCCGCTGTAATAGCCATATATATTCCTCCAAACGAATCTCAATTATAGATACCTTATGCTTCTTCCTCAACTGCCGCATCATCATACTCAGCATCATCTTCGTATGCAGCGTCAGTCTCAACCAGACCCTGATTTGCCTCTACAACAGCGTCCGCCATTGTGGATACAATCAGTTTGACAGCACGAATTGCGTCGTCATTGCCCGGGATCACATAATCCAGTTCCTCCGGATCACAGTTGGTATCACAGATACCGATCAACGGGATACCCAGCGTGTGTGCTTCCTGTACACAGATCCTCTCCTTTTTCGGATCTACGACAAAAATAAGATCCGGGAATCTCTCCATATCCTTAACACCGCCAAGGTTGCGCTCCAGCTTATCCCATTCCTTGCGAAGCTGAATAACCTCTTTCTTCGGCAGCACATCAAACGTACCATCCTCAGACATTCTCTCGAGGTCACGCAGACGTTTTACACGGCTGCGGATGGTCTTGAAGTTCGTCAGCATACCGCCCAGCCATCTCTCATTCACATAATACATACCGCAGCGCTGTGCCTCCGCAGCGATCGCATCCTGTGCCTGCTTCTTCGTGCCGACAAAAAGGATGGTGCCGCCCTCAGCCACCACATCCATAACGGCTTTGTAAGCCTCATCTGCCTTGACAACGGTCTTCTGCAGATCGATAATGTAAATGCCGTTTCTCTCGGTGTAGATGTACGGAGCCATTTTCGGGTTCCATCTGCGTGTCTGATGTCCGAAATGAACACCTGCCTCCAGTAACTGTTTCATTGAAATTACACTCATGTCTTTTCCTCCATGGTTTTTCTTCCATGTGCATCCATCCCGCCGGCTCACCGGGGTACAACACCGCACCCGGGCACCACACCGGTCAGTCCGCACATGTGATTAATATGAACTGTCCGAAAATCGCGGAAAAATCCCCGTGTCATCAGAAAATCTGCATAACAAGAAAAAATCCCTGAAACTCCCAGACTGAGGTATTATACCACACCGGCACAGGGGATTCAAGGATTATTTTTTATTTTCCGGCCGATTTTCCGGCCGATTTCCGGTTAACAGCCGCTCAGCAGAGCAAGCGGCTGTGAGTGAGCATCAACTATTTCCTGCCGTGCCAGTCCTTCTGCAATTCATCATAAAGTGCATCGTTCAGGACTTTGATATAGGTTCCTTTCATACCGGAAGATCTGGACTCGATTACACCGGCACTCTCAAACTTACGCAGCACATTGACAATGACGGAACGTGTAATACCGACCCGATCGGCGATCTTGCTGGCAACCAGTACACCTTCTGTCCCGTCCAGTTCTTCAAATATATGCCGGATTGCGTCCATCTCAGAATAAGACAGCGTATTGAACGCGGACTGCACTACCTGAATCTTGTGGCTCTCCTCTTCGTTTTCCTCATTAACCGAGCGCATCATCTCCAAACCAACCACGGTAGAACCGTATTCACACAAGATAATATCATCAATATCGTATTGCCTGTCTTCACGGTAAGCAAACAGCGTCCCCAGTCTCTCACCGGCGATATCGATCGGAGCAATGATCACGGCAAACGCATGAGCGTTTTCAACTGTAAAACCGAGGGTTTCCAGATTCACGTTCTCCTTTGTGGAAAGGATGGCCAGCAATCTTTCATTCAGGGAAGTGTCTATGTGCCTGCCTACCTGATTTTCGAGAAGGTCATCAATCAGAGTAATGCCTTTCCGGTCAGAAACACCGAGAACCTTCCCCTTTTTACTGATGACCAGTACATTGGCGGATAAAATATCCGTCATCACCGCACATATATCGTCAAAAATCACCTTTGATGAATTGTTGTTGTGAAGCAGTTTTCCGATTTTTCGTGTTTTATCCAGAAGCTGTACACTACTCATTTCGATCCTCCCCGGTCTGTTCTTTCTCCTCTTTCGGTTTTACACAGACATACCCGCAATTTTCACCCGCGCACACCAGCTTATTGCCCTTTTCAACCATATAACTGCCGCATTCCGGACAATGTATTGCAGACGGTTTTTGCCAGGACATAAAATCACAGTCGGGATGATTTTCGCATCCGTAATATTTTCTGCCCTTTTTGGTCTTTCGTAATACAAGTTCTTTCCCGCACTTCGGACAGGCAACTCCTATTTTTTCGAGAAGCGGACGCGTATTCCGGCAATCCGGAAATCCGGGACATGCCAGGAAACGTCCGTGCGGACCGTATTTGATCACCATATGACGCCCGCAGACCTCACAGATTTCATCAGAAACCTCGTCGGCAATCTCCACTTTTTCCAGACTTTGTTCAGCGGCTTTTACTGCCATGTCCAGATCCGGATAAAAGTTTCTCACAACAGCCTTCCAGTCTACAGTACCCTCCTCCACATTATCAAGAAGAGATTCCATATTTGCGGTAAACTGTTCATCCACAATAGTAGGGAATTCGTCCTTCATAATCTTATTGACGACCTCTCCCAACTCCGAAACATAAAGGTTTTTATTTTCCCTGATCACATATCTGCGCCCGAGAAGGGTTGTGATCGTCGGCGCATAAGTACTCGGTCTTCCGATACCGAGTTCTTCCAGCGCTTTCACCAGCGATGCTTCCGTAAAATGCGCAGGCGGCTGCGTGAAATGCTGTTTTTCTTCAAGATTTTTACGAGTAAGAGATGTACCCGGCTTCAGACTCTTGGACAAAACAACAGCGTCAGATTTCTTTTCGTCCAATGTATAAACAGACAGAAATCCTTCAAATTTCAACTTAGACGCCGTGAGACGGAAGCGGTAATCACCGGCTCCGATCTGAACGGCCGTTGTCTCATAACAGGCCTGTGCCATACGGCTGGCGACAAAACGGTTCCATATCATCTGATAAAGCCGGAACTGATCTCTGGAAAGGGAATCCTTTACCATCACCGGAGAACGGCTTACGTCCGTTGGACGGATCGCTTCATGCGCATCCTGGGCATGGGCGGAAACATTCTCCGACAGACTGCGGCCGCCCACATACCGCTCTCCGTAATTATCGGCGATATACGCATCTGCAGATCGCTGTGCCTCATCTGATACGCGGGTGGAATCCGTACGAAGATACGTGATCAGGCCGACTGTCCCGTTTCCTTTAATATCAATGCCCTCGTATAACTGCTGTGCGATACGCATGGTTTTCTGGGTAGAAAAATTCAGATGACGGCTTGCCTCCTGCTGCAGAGTGCTGGTGCGGAACGGCAGCGGCGGTTTTTTCATACGCTCACTTGTTTTGACATCCAGAACCTGAAACTCAGCGCACTCCAGTTCCTTCAGGATCGTGTGAAGCTCCTGTTCATTATGAATCGTAATTTTGCCGTTTTTATCGCCGTAGAACTCCGCAGAGATCGGTTTTCGCTCTCCTTCTGCCTGCATAACAGCCGTAATCGTCCAGTATTCTTCCGGAATAAACGCATTAATCTCTTCTTCCCGGTCACAGATAATACGGAGCGCCACGGACTGCACCCGGCCGGCACTCAATCCGCGTTTCACCTTTGCCCAGAGCAACGGACTGATCTTATAGCCGACCAGACGATCCAGTATCCTTCTGGTCTGCTGGGCATCCACAAGATTCATATTAATATCCCGCGGATGCTTTAAGGACTCTTTAACCGCACTTTTTGTAATTTCATTAAATGTGATACGTCTAACATTTTTATCCTCCAGCTTCAGTGCCTGAGACAAATGCCAGGAAATAGCCTCCCCCTCACGGTCCGGGTCAGTCGCCAGATAGACTTTATCTGCCTTTTTTACTTCCTTGCGAAGCAAGGCAAGAATATCTCCCTTCCCCCGGATGGTGATATATTTCGGTTCAAAATCATGATCGACATCTATACCGAGCGTACTTTTCGGAAGATCCCTCACATGACCGTTTGAAGCAGCCACTTCATAATTTTTTCCGAGAAACTTTTTAATGGTTTTAACCTTCGCAGGAGACTCTACGATCACTAAATTTTTCGCCATACGTAACCTCTTTCACAGCGCAGCCCGTTCAGAAACCACTCCGGCTCCCCCGATACAGACAGCACATTTACAGCTTTTTACAAAAATAATTTTGAAACGTTTCCTGCACCAGATGTTTTTTCTTCAGGGAATCTAACGCAGAAAGGACTGTCAAAAAATCCAGTCCCGTTTCATCTATAATAGAATTAATGAATTTCGGATTAAAATCCAGACCACTATACACCACTCGCTCTTCTTTTTCAAGTGGCAATTTATCTAAATTTATTTTTGTAGTCATTTCTTTTTTCCCACATTCCGAAACTACACCTGTATTTTTCAGAAAATGATCCATATCTACAAGAATACCGGCGCCCTGTTCGATCAGATGATTGCAGCCGGCGCTCAGTGCATCCGTATAACGTCCCGGCACAGCATAGACGTCTTTTCCCTGCTCCAGAGCCAGATCAGCCGTGATCAGTGAACCGCTCCTCTTTTTTGCTTCCACAACGACAACCGCGTCGGAAAGCGCGCTGATGATACGGTTTCGTCTCGGGAAAAACTGCGGCAGCGGATTTGTACCGGGTGTAAGCTCGGATATAATTCCTCCCCGTCCGGCAAGTATATTTTTATAAATATTGGCAGACGATTTCGGATAACAGATATCGCAGCCGCTTCCCAGCACCGCATAAGTATTTCCGTTTGCAGACAAAGCCCCCGCATGCGAAGCGCTGTCTATTCCGACAGCCATGCCGCTGATAACCTGTGCGCCGTGTTCTGCCAGCACCCGCCCGAGCATCTGCGCAACGCTGCGCCCATATTCCGAGCAGGCACGCGCACCGACCACCGCAATACTTTTAACAGACATATCCGGCAGACATCCTTTTACATAAACGGCAAAAGGCGGATCATAAATATGACGCAGTTTATCCGGATAATCCGTATGTGTATAAGGCAGAAACCGAATTCCCCTGTTCAGGAACCCGCTCCATTGCCGTTCCGGATCGAATGTTTTTCTGCTTTCATCTATATACCGGATCTCTTCATCAGAAAAATAATGCATTCCCTTTAACTGATCTGCGGAGAGTACGTACATCTGCTTTGCGCCTCCCGCCAGAAGACATCCCTGACGTCTTCTGTTATCACTGATTTTATACAGAGAAGCCATCCAGTATTCATATTTCAGATCATCATCATCCATTGTACTTATTTTTTTCTCAGAGTTCCATGCAGTCTGAGAACCCGCGTATTCTGACCTCATCCCCGCATTAACACCTCCAGTACTTTTTATTCGGACTGCGATACAGAAACGCTTCCTCCAGATGTCTCCAGCAAATGCATTCTGTCCCTTCCATATCTGCTATCGTTCGCGCAATTTTCAGGATTTTACTGTAAGTACGGGCGCTCAGCCGATATTCCTCATATTTCTCCGCCATTCTGTTTCGGCTTTCCTTATCAAGCGCACAATATAACTCCAGATCCGATCCGGATATCTGGCTGTTAAAGCGATATGTTTCATCATGGTATCTCTCACGCTGCACCGCATGCGTCCGTTCTACTCTTCTGCGAATATCAGCGGATGATTCCGCCGGACCGCTGTTCTGCATCTCATTCCATGATAGTTCCTGCGTTTCTACACACAGATCAATACGGTCAAGCAGCGCCTGTGAGACTCGGTTTACATAGTTATGAATAGCATTCGGTGAACAGCTGCAGCGGCTGCGATCCGGATAATAACCGCATGGGCATGAATTCATAGAAGCAACAAGAATAAAATTCGCCGGATAGGTAATATTCGCGTCCAGTCTTGAAATATGAATTTGTTTCTCCTCCAGCGGTTCCCTGAGCACTTCCAGCGTCCGCGGAGAAAATTCCGGAAGTTCATCCAGAAACAGAATGCCGTGGTGCGCCAGACTGATCTCTCCCGGGCGCGGATATTTGCCTCCTCCGGCAATAGACTGAGGTGTAGATGTATGATGTGGTGTTCGAAAGGGTCTCTCGTTGCGGATGATCCGTTTCTCGTCCAACAGATCACAGATACTGTAGATTTGAGAAAGCTCCAGCTTTTCTGCCCTCGTAAGATCAGGCAGGATTGTAGGAATACGTTTTGCCGTCATGGTTTTTCCAGAGCCGGGAGGTCCGATCATCAGAAGATTATGCATGCCGCTCACGGCAATCTCACAGGCGCGGCGGAGCATTTTCTGGCCATAAATCTCACTGAAATCAACCGGATAGGAAGTCTCCCATATATTCTCAGCAGGCAGCGATGCTTCTATCTCCGGGAACCCTTCTTCACAGATATGAATAAACTGTTCAATATCGGATACCGGAATGACTTTTATATCAGAAATAATCGACGCTTCCCTCGCATTTTTCTCAGGAACAATGATTCCCTCGCAATCCGACTCTTTCGCAAGAATGGCGGCAGAAAGAACGCCATTGACCGGCAGAATCGTCCCGTTTAAACTGATCTCTCCAACCACGATATAACGGGACAACAATTTCTCATCCAGAATTCCCAGTGCGGCAAGTACCGCTGCCGCGACAGGGAGGTCACAGCCTGTTCCGGATTTCCGGATATTTGCAGGTGTCAAATTAATGGTGATTCGTTTCGGCGGAATCGGGAAGCCGGAATTTTTCAGGGCAGTACGCACCCTTTCCCTGGCTTCTCTGACTTCGGAAGATAAAAAGCCGACCATTTCAAAGCAGGGCAGACCCTCACTGACATCTGCCTCAACCCGGACGGGTACAGCATGAAGACCATAATGAATGGCCGTAGAAATAACACTATACATATGAATGCTTCGGTACGATTCAGAAATGATGAAATGCATTCGGTGAATGTATAATAACACATATTTTATTCATTTACAACACGTATCTCATTCAGATGCTCACGTACCATCATGGCTATTTTAAAAAGCATGGCATCCTCAAAAGAACGAATATCCAATCCCAGTTTCTTCTCGATACGTTCCAGACGATACACCAGTGTATTTCTGTGTATATACAGCTGGCGGGCAGTCTCTGATATATTCAGATTGTTGTCAAACAGCTTATTGATCGTTGCCATCGTCTCTTCATCAAAATCGATATCCCTGTTATCTCCGAGAACTTCCTCCAGAAACATCTCACACAGATCTGCCGGAAGCTTATAGATCAGTCTGCCGATACCAAGCTTCTGATAATAAAACACATTTTCCGCACCGTAAAAAACGACACCGACTTTCAAAGCGGTACAGGCATTGCGGTAAGCACGATACATCTTCTCATAAGAAGTAACCGGATCGCCGTAGCCGACCCATACGTTGACCATGGCCTCTGTCTGCAGATTGTCCACAATCACCCGTGCGTACTGCTCATAATTCCCGTTGGATATATCCGATGTCTCTTTGATCAGGACTGTTTTTGTATCATCCATCTCAACCATATAATCCGAACGACTGTTAACAAAGAGATTTTTCATGGTTTCCGACAGAACGGAATCCGTCACATTTTTATACTGAATCACATAAAGAATATATTTTCCTGATTTCAATCGAAGCTGATGGCACTTTTCCGATATTTTATCTTCCGGAATCTCACCGTTCAGGATCTGGCGCAGTCCGTTCACTTTGCTTTCCGGCTCCTGCATCGACAGAAAAAGGTTGCGGATCTGACACAGCGCCATCCTGCCGATCACATAGGACTGATCGATCTCAGATGCCGTACTGCACAACAATATATATTCTGTCTCGCCATGCAGTTCCACACGAAAGAAAATCCATCCCTGCTGTACCTGTGTCTCTGCAAGAGATACCGTAAACATCCTTGCCGGCTCGCAAAACTGCTGGCCATCGGCTGTACCGGACAATAATTCTCCATCTGCGGAAAAAAGAAGAAAATCTTTTTTGGAAGCTTCTTTCATTTCCCCCAGAATCCGATCCAGTTTTTTCATTGAAATCATATACTCCATAAAATCCTCCAGACTTTTCTCACAGAATGAACTTTCCTCTGAGAAAAAGACTGGGTACGGAAACCGTACCCAGTCTCGAAAATCATAATTCCTGTATTTCATTAATGAGAAATCGCCTGTTCTGTCTCCTTGTCAAAGATATGACCCTTCTCAATATCAAAGGCGATCTTGATCTGGTCACCAAAGCGGGCCGGTGTACTGGCATCTACTTTCGCTGTCATTGTCAGTCCGTTTGATGTGTAATACAGTAATACTTCAGAACCGAGAAGCTCATAGCCCGTAACCTCAGCGGAAATCTGATAATTCTTATGTTTCTCAACAAACTCCGGATAATCATCCATATCATCCGGACGAATACCGAACACAACTGTCTTACCGTCATATCCGCCGTCCTTCAGAGCTTTTGCCTTGTTCGCGGGCATATCATACTCAACTCCGTTGACAGTCAGAGTAGCCTTATCGCCGGTGACTTTCGCAACGGCATCCATAAAGTTCATCTGCGGTGATCCGATAAATCCGGCTACGAATAAGTTATCCGGCTCATCATATAATTTCTTCGGGGAATCTACCTGCATGATGATACCGTCTTTCAGAACGACAATTCTGGTTCCCAGCGTCATAGCCTCGGTCTGATCATGTGTTACATAGATAATCGTAGCGCCCAGTCTCTGGTGCAGAGCGGCAATCTCGGTACGCATCTGAACTCTCAGCTTCGCATCCAGGTTGGAAAGAGGCTCATCCATCAGGAATACCTTCGGCTCACGTACAATTGCGCGTCCCATAGCCACACGCTGTCTCTGTCCGCCGGAAAGAGCCTTCGGCTTGCGATCCAGCAGCTTCTCAAGATCAAGAATCTTGGCTGCGTCATGAACCTTCTTGTCAATCTCTTCTTTCGGCATTCTTCTCAGCTTCAGAGCAAATCCCATGTTGTCAGCCACCGTCATATGCGGATATAACGCATAACTCTGGAATACCATGGCGATATCTCTGTCCTTCGGTTCAACGTCATTCATACGCTTGCCGTCAATGTAGAAATCACCTTCTGAAATCTCTTCCAGACCGGCAACCATACGAAGTGTGGTTGATTTACCGCATCCGGACGGTCCTACAAAGATGATAAACTCTTTGTCTTTAATCTCAAGGTTGAAATCTTTCACTGCCTCAAAGCCGTTCGGATATCTCTTATAGATATGCTGTAATGATAATTCTGCCATTCGTGTTACCCTCCATTTTTTACATTATGCATGTTTTTGCATGAACACATTTTATCAAATATTTTCGAAAATGTCATTAGATATTTTAACAAAATTGCCATCTTCTCCTTGGTATTTATGCTAATCCCCCATAAATCTTAACTGTTTTTTCTGTGTTTTGACGGTATATATTTATAAAAATTGTCATTTTGACGAAGCATACCTGTTGTTTTACAGACTTACTTTCCTGTATATCACTGTTTCCCCGTGCTTCCGAAACCGCCTCTGTTTTCATTTTCCAGTGAGAAAACCTCATCAAAAAAAAGTTCCGGCTGATTTTTCATGATCCGGAACTGACAGATACGGTCGTTCTCGTAAATCACGGTATCACGGGTCGCATAAACCGGCATACGCCACATATCCTCATCCCCACAGTAGGAACAATCAATGATACCGCAGCTGTTCGTCTGCAAAATGCCGTAATTTTTAAACGTAGAACTGCGTGGAACGAGATGTGCCTCATATCCCTCCGGCAGTTCCATGGCAACTCCCAGCGGAATCAGACGAAATTCTCCCGCGTTTAACTCCACCGTCTCACTGGCACGCAGATCAATCCAGTCGGATTTTCCGTCTATATATTCCAGCCTGATAATTTTATCTGAAAAATATTTTATTTTAATTTTCTGCATGATGATTTCCTTTTGTCTGATATCCGCCATACAGCGGCGGTTGGTTCGCGCTTATGAAAGATATTATCCGAATTGCAGCTCATTCCCAGCTCAGTTCATCACTTTCCGAACGCCGCTCCCGCAGCATCAGATCATGCACGGCTTCCTTTGCGCTGTGTCCGTGAAACAGAACCTGGTTCACCTGTTCCACAATCGGCATATCGATCTGATATTTTTTCGAGAGAGCTATGGCAGCTTTTGCGGAGTACACACCCTCCACAACCATATGCACCTCATCCATCGCTTCCTGCATACTGTAGCCCTGCCCGATCAGCATGCCAGCTTTCCGATTCCTGGAATGGCGGCTGGCACAGGTTACAATCAGATCACCAATGCCGGACAAACCGTTTAATGTCTCAGCTTTCGCCCCCATAGCCACGGCAAGTCTCCCCATCTCAGCAATACCGCGGGTAATCAGAGCCGCTTTGGTATTATCACCGAATCCAAGGCCGTCCGCCATACCGGCTGCCAGAGCGATAACATTTTTCAGAGAGCCGCCCAGTTCAATTCCCAGTATATCCGGACTTGTATAGACCCTGAATACTTCATCCATAAAATAAGACTGCACACGTTCCGCAATTTCTTTTGACTTTGCCCCGACCACGACAGTCGTCGGAAGGCCTCTGCCAACCTCCTCCGCATGGCTCGGTCCGGAAAGAACCGCTGTCACGGCCTGCGGAATCTCCTGTTCGATGATCTCAGTCTGAATCATCAGCGTATCTTCCTCGATGCCCTTCGCCACCGTCACAATCAGCTGATCCTGACCGATATACGGCGCCATATTGTGTGCCGTGCTGCGCGTAAACGGCGACGGCACTGCCATCACTACCATATCCTTTCCGGCCGATGCAAACTCCAGATCTGTTGTAAACTGAATGGAGTCCGGTATCACCACCCCCGGAAGCTTTTCCTTATGCTCGCGTTCCCGGCTCAGCATTTCGACCTCATTCTCCAGTATGGACCAGACCGTTACCTCATGCCCGTTATGTGCCAGAAGTACAGCCAGAGCTGTACCCCAGCTCCCCGCTCCTATAATCGCCGTATTTGCCATATCACTCCTCCGTATCCTTCTCTTTCGTAATCTACGCTATCTGACGTACTTCGCAGCAAGTGCGAAGTACTATCCTGAATGTTACTCTCTTTCTTTTTTAGAAGGTGCAAATTTATTCTCCGTTCCGGTTGCCAGCCGTTTCAGATTGCCTCTGTGCTGGATAAATGCCAACGCTGTCAGAATGGCGGCCAGCAAATACAATTCCGGCAAAAACTGCCCTGCTATGTTTAAAAATCCAAGCTGACCGAATACAATGGTCTGAACAAAAAATCCGATGATAATTCCCAATGACCCCAATGACATAAACCCGGTCGGAATAACAGTCACAAAAAACAGGATTGCACAGATCGGAGCCATTCTCCAGTCGAACGCAATGATATTGCCGATGCTGCAGGCGATGCCCTTTCCGCCTTTGAACTTCGCGTAAAAAGGAAAATTATGTCCAAGAACCGCTCCCAACCCGGAATAAAGCATCAGCAGCTTCACCATATCCGGATACACGTTTCGATATATCGCCCAGATAATCACCATAGGAACTACTGCCTTAAAAAAATCACCGGCAAATACAATAATTCCCGCTTTCCATCCCAGCACACGGATAGAATTTGTCATACCCGTATTCCCGCTGCCTTCCTTTTTCAAATCTGTCTGATGCGCCCGTCCGACGAGTGTCCCTGTCGGAAACAAACCGAAAATATATCCAAGCACCAGACCGATCACACGACTCAAAATCATAGCGTATTGTCCTTTCTGTCACCAGACTTTCATGCATTGCTGATGCAGCGCGCCAACGCCAACATCCATGAAAACCGATCAGGATTCTCCCTTGCGTTCCCGGATAATAAACTTCAGCGATGTCCCCCTGAATCCGAAGGTCTCGCGAATACGATTCTCCAGATAACGGGTATAAGAAAAATGCATCAGTTTCTTATCATTCACAAATATCACGAAAGTGGGCGGCTTCACCGCTACCTGTGTCACATAATAAATCTTCAGGCGTTTTCCCTTATCTGAAGGCGGCTCATGCATGG
>Ga0192243_10418_pt1 | contig 16252 bp, 13 predicted proteins | sample Koala_Koa27_K3_FD_131233 | JGI IMG/M metagenome (GOLD analysis project Ga0192243, IMG submission 131233) | Enriched cells from koala feces incubated with labeled cellulose particles, San Francisco Zoo, California, United States - Koala_Koa2-7_K3 ... | reverse complement strand
GGTGACAACCATCATCCCCTGTGTGAATATTATCATGCTTTTTTGTGTGGGGATTCGGCAGCGGCAATGAAAACCGCAAAAACTATTGTCGCGCGATGTTGATCATTATGGCTGTCTCCATTGTGCTGAGTGTTATCTTCTCCTCAGCCATCGCCGCTATACTTATCAACGCAATCAGTTCCGCTTATTAATTGTAAACAGCAAAAAGCGGCAGAGTGTACCGCCCGTGATACGGGCACACTCTGCCGCTTTTTATGCTTTATTATTACTTATAACATTCCGATACGTTTCTCACGAAGTCTTCCTCTATCACACTCCAGGCCGCATCCACGCTGAAATAGCGCTTGACATAGTCCTGAGTGTTCCGGCACATCTGCCGGCAGCGGTCCGTATCCTGATACAGGCTTACCACCGCCTGAGCAAAAGCCTCCGGTCTCTCCTCGATATCCAGCACCGTCTCCACCTCCGGGATTCCCTCGGCGCCGGTGGGCGTGGTCACAATCGGCGCGCCGTGATACAGCGCCTCCACCACTTTTCCCTTCACTCCAGCTCCATAGCGGAGCGGCACTACCACGATCCGGCAGCTTTCATAGAGACTGGCCAGCTCTTCCTCGCTGACGAAGCCCTTGATCACGATTCCATTGCCCGGCTGCTCCAGGGACTTTACCTCGTCGGTCACCTTGGAGCCGACCACGTAAAACGGAATCTCAAGCTTTTCTCTGATGGCAGGATAGATCTCCTTCGCAAACCACAAGACGGCGTCCGCGTTGGGCGGATGGGCGAAGCCTCCCACAAACAGAAGCCCTTCCCTCTTTTCAAAATCATCCTGTATGGAGTCCTTAAACTCCTCGTAGACATAGGCGGTGATATCCTTTACGCGGATATCCTCGTCGATCTCCTTGATGGCGTCCCGCTCGATGTAGGACGGATAGTAGGACACATCCGCCTTGTACATCAGGGACAGCTCGATGGACTTCCAGTATTCGGCCGCGGAGCGCTTCTCCACGTCCCCGGTCAGCGCATACTCCCGCCCTTCCCGGAGGAAGTGCAGGTCATGTCCATAGTAGATCACCTTGATATCGGTATTCTCTTTGATATAGTCAATGTACTTGGAGGCGATATGGGGCCGGTTTAAATATGCGTAGGATATATCCCGGCTGTGATCCTTCAGCCAGTCCCATATCTTCACCTGGTAATCCTGGCCGTACAAAATCTCGATTCCCATCTGCTGTAAGATCGTGGAGTAAGGCTCGTCGTGAAGGAAATTGTCCCCCAGGAATTTGACCACATACCCTTTCTTTAAAAACATTTTAAGATACTGGAAGGTGGTCTTGGACCCGGCGTCCTTATCAAAGGTCGGCACATAATGATCCACCACCAGAATGATCTCCCTGCCCATGCTCCGCTCTCTCGCCCGGAAGGGATCGGGATTTCCGTTGTTTTCACACTGCTTCTGAAACTCGGCCGCCCACTTTTCCTTCAGTTTCCGGCTGTTCTCCACCTGGTAGCGTTTGAGGCCCGTGCCCTCCACGTCAGTTCCGTTGGAGATGCCCTCAAAGTGAATCACCTTGGAGAGGGGCTGGTACGCCACCCGGAGACCTGCCCTTCTCACCTCGAAGGCCAGGGCGGAGTCCTCACAGTAGGCCGGGGCGAACCGCTCGTCGAAACCGCCGATCCGCTTCCACAGATCGTTGGAAAGGAGGATCGCCGCGCCGGAGATATAGTCCACATCCTTCACATAGTTGTATTCCGGCTTGTCAGGGTCGTCCAGACGCCCGTAGTTCCAGCCGGAGCCGTCGCTCCAGATGATTCCGCCCGCCTCCTGAAGTCTTCCGTCCGGATACACCAGCTTGGAGCCTACCATACCGATGGTCGGGTCCGACTCAATCAGGCGGACCAGGGAACTGAGCCATCCTTCAGTCACCTGGGTGTCGTTGTTTAAAAACATCACATAGCGGCCTCTGGCTGCTTTTGCCGCCTGGTTGCAGTTTCTCAAAAAGCCCTGGTTGGTCTCATTGCGGCAGATCACCAGGTTTTCGGCAAACTGTGACAGCTCCGCCGTGGCATCCGTGGACACGTCGTCGGCGATAATCACCTCGTAGGTCACATCCTTGGTGTGCTCTAAGACGGAAACCAGACAGGCATATGTGTAGTGTATCTGATTGTAAACAGGGATCACGATGGACACCTGCGGATTCTCCTCCCTTGGAAATACCAGCTTCCCGTGGGTCCGGTAGATCTCACCGATCTTAAAATCGCCGTCCATCAAGTTCCGCCCTTCCTCCGTGGTGTAGAGCTTTATGGACCGCACCGGGTGAAGCACCGTATCCTTGCAGTAGCCCAGGATCTTCCGCTTTCTGGTCCCCTTGGGGTACATGCGGTTAAACAGGGCACCCAGCTTCCGGCGAACCTTGAATATGATGGCCTCGTGACGGTTTAGATAGGTCAGAGTCTTTCCCTGCTCGTCGATCTCGTGGCGGAGATCCTTGATCATGATCTCTAAATTGGTCACGTGGTTGTTGGTCAGCCGCTGGACCTCCTGGAGCTTTCGGATGGCGGTATTCTTCTCCCTCACCTCCGCCCGCAGCTGCTCCAGCCGTTCCTTAGCCCTCTCCAGCTCGCCGTCCACCGATTTCAGCGCGGCGGCGGTTTTGGTCCTGACGAGGAAATTCTCCTGGTAGATTCTCTGGTTCTCCCCGTGGACATACTCCTGAAAGCCCGTCTCCATCCTCCGGTAGGTCTCCGCCATCTCCTCGGTGATACCAAACTCCTGTAAAAAGGCGGCCGGAGTGGGATATTCCATCAGGCTTTTATATTTCTGGTAAAAGTAAAACAGGGTGCGGTACTGCACAAAATGAACGGGAATCGGAAATGAGAATACCCACTCATAGTCGATGCAGAAGATTCCGTCCTCCGTCACCAGCATATTTTCAAACAGCGCATCGATGTTGGAGGCCGTGTAAGCCTGGTCCTTTAACTCTCCCACCTCGCCAAAAACTTCGGTAAACTCCGGTGTGACGGCAAAATCCGTCAGATATTCCGGCCCGGCCGTGTAAACCCGGTCCATGGCCTCCCTGATGGCAGCCAGAGGCGCTTTGCCGTTTCCGATCTCCGCTCCCAGCTCCTCAGCCAGGGTTCCGCCCTCTAAGTATGGGAACACGGCGCTTCTGCCGTCCTCACTGATCCTCGGGGGCGCCATCCGCAGGTTGGGGTTCTGATCCTTCAGCCACTGATATTTCTGCACAAAGGAGCGGATGTGGGCGATTCCCTCGTCACAGAGGGCGGCTTTCTCCACCAGGCGCACGCCCTGTTCCTCCACGATGCTGGTTCTGATCTGGAACGCCTCTCTTCTTGTTCTGTTGTATTTGATAAATAACTGTTTTTTCATAGCGCCTCCGGACCTAAGCATGCCAGACCGTCAAAAACGAATTGGCAAAATTTTCGAACTGACCGTCGTCGCAGACCGCGTCGTAGGCCGCTCCGATATCCAGCAGAAGATACTGGGGATAGTCGTAAACCGTCAGGGTGTTGGTCAAGTCCCCTTTTCCCGGCAGATAGTTCTCGGAATAGATGGCGGAGGGAAGCCGGTAATCCGGCATGGGGTAATAAAACTCCAAAGTCCCGCCGCTTCCGTCCCCTGTCAGCAGCCTGGTCAGCTCCTTCTTTGACAGGCTGTGCTCATCCTTCTCGGCTCCCGCCCAGTATTTCATGCCGAACTTGTTGCAGATCGCCATAATCAGCGTTCCGCTCTCTGTCAGCGTGGATTTGGCCTCCCTGACAAATTCCTCATAAGACGGCTTTAAGGAACCCACAGCGACTGTATAGTCAAACTGCGGCTTCCCCGCGGCAATGTACTCCGGCAGCGAGCCGGTTCTATATGTGATATTGGTCCTGTCGCCGTAGCGGCGGCGGCAGACCTCCAGTTTTTCCTCTGATTCGTCCAGAACGGTCACATGGCTGACCATGCGGCTGAACAGCCCCGTCAGGGCTCCATAGTCTGAACCAATCTGCAGAAGGGTTCCCTCCGCCCGAAACGGATACCATTCCAGCAGATTTTCCCGCAGCTCAGCCAGGGCGTAGAGATAGTCGAGACGGCTGTTCTCCTGCAGCGCCCGCTTTCTGTCCGGCCCGTACTGATCCAGAAGCTTTAACAGATCTTTGCTTATATCTTTCATCGGCACTCCTTACTTTCCGGGATTTAATACGGCTTCCACTTCCGACTCCATATCGTAGACGCCAACCGTGTTCTTGTTGGAAATCACCGTGATGTTGGCCACGTCGTAGAGTCTGTGGTAGACCACATGCTCCCCGCCCTCGAAACCGGTGCAGCTCATGGACAGCAGATACTCCCCTCCCTGCAGCGTCATCTTCTGGGTAAAGGACACCTCGTACTCGTCCCCGGGCTTCACGTGTTTGATATCGGTTCCTTCAAACATGGTGTTGGTGCCGCTCAAATCCGTCCCCTTCTTATCCTTGATGGTGTAAGTAAATATGGGAGTCTGAATCTCGGCCTGGAACCGGATCTTCTCTTTGATGGTAAACTTCTCCCCTTTGAGCAGGAGATTGGTCAGATTGCCCCTCTCGTCAAACAGCCCCAGATCGAAGATTTCCGCCCTGCCGTCCCCGTATTCGGTCCGGTTTTCATTGATGGTCAGCTTGTCCTTCATCAGGCCCTCCCTGGGCTTTCTCTGACGGGCCGCAGCGTCCCCGGAGAAGTCGTTCATCTCCCCCTCCTGCTGTAGCTCCTCATCCAAAGCATCCAGCTGGTTGGCCAGGATCTTCTTGTATAGATCCACCATCCTGCCGGGGGCCCCCTCCGCCACAAAGTTTCCGCGGTTTAACAGCACGGCTCTGTCGCAGTATTTAATGATGCTTCCCACGTCGTGAGTCACCATCAGGATCGTGGTGCCCTTCTTGCGGATCTCTTCCATCCTCCGGTAGCACTTGGACTGGAAAAATACGTCGCCCACGGACAATGCCTCGTCCACGATCAGAATCTCCGGCTCCACATTGATAGCCAGCGCGAAGGCCAGCCGCACGAACATACCGCTGGAGTAGGTCTTCACCGGCTGGTACACGAAGTCGCCGATATCCGCAAAGTCTAAGATATCCTGAAGCTTGGCCTCCATCTCCTTCCGGGAAAAGCCCATCATGGTACCGTTCATGTAGATGTTCTCAATCCCCGTGTAGTCCATGTTAAAACCGGCACCCAGCTCTAAGAGGGCGGAGATCACACCTTCCACCCTGGCGGTTCCGCTGGTGGGGGTCAGAACGCCGGTGATGATCTTTAAGATCGTGGATTTGCCGGACCCATTGGTTCCTATGATGCCAACGGTCTCCCCCTTCTTCACCTCGAAGGAGAGACCATTCAGCGCATAGAAGTCCTTGTGATACTCCTTGTGAAAGGGATTCAGAGCCTCCTTCAGCCGGTCGATGGGCTTGTCGTAGAGCCGGTATATCTTCGTAACATTTTTAACTTCTATCGCATTATTTGAATCCTGTACGGACATAGAATCCTCCTTCTACAGCACATCCGAAAAATGAGGCCGCAGCCGCTTAAACACTTTGAGACCCAGCAGAAACAGCACCAGGGTCACTCCCCAGAAGTACAGGGTCATGGTGGGCCGCTGCCAGAAGTAAGCCCCGGTTATCATGCTGTCACGGAAACCGGCCACGATGTAGTACATGGGGTTAAACTTGATCACCACCTGGAGTATGGGATAAAATGATTTATCCGCAAACATCTGCTCGTACCACATAATCGGGGTCAGCCACATACCAAACTGCAGACAGATGTTGATAATCTGCGCCATGTCCTTAAAAAACACGTTGATGGCACTGGTGAAATATACGAGGGCCAGAGAGAAGGCCGAGGCCGCCACCACATAGTAGATGACGCCAAACCAGCTGACCATAGGATATCTTCCATAGCAAAGATACAGCCCAAACATAATCAGGTCAAAGATCAGATGCACGATCAGACAGGAGATCAGTTTGATAATCGGCAGGATCTCCACCTGGAACACCACCTTCTTGACCAGATAATGATACTCCGACAGACAGTTTGTCCCCGCATTCATCACCTCGCTGAAGAAAAACCAGGGCACGATGCCGGGCACCAGCCAGATGACAAACGGAACCCCCGGTATGGCCGGAGGGTTCTTAAATCCCACTCCGAACACAAAATAATAGACCAGGACCGTCACAATCGGCTGGATAAACATCCACACGATGCCAAAATACGAGCCCACGAACCGCTTTCTGAAATCGGCCTTGGCCAGGTCCAGAATCAGCTTTCTTTTTCTGATAACCTCTTTCACTAACGATATGAGATAATTCATCTTAACCTCCGATATGCAGTCCGCATCAGAAATGGAAGGTCTCTTTGATGCCGCCCCACTTCTGATCCTTTTCCGATATAATCAGTTGCATACCCTCCTCGATGGACCAGTCGATACCGATCTCGGGATCGCTCCAGAGCATGCCGCCCTCGTCGCCCGGATGATAGAAGTCCGTACACTTGTAAGCAAACTCCGCCTCGTCGGACAGCACCAGAAAGCCATGGGCAAACCCTTCCGGGATATAAAACTGCTTTTTGTTCTCGGCGGAAAGCTCCACGCCGAACCATTGGCCGAAGGTCTCCGAGTTGGACCTTAGATCCACCGCCACGTCAAACACGGTGCCGCGGACGGCTCTCACCAGCTTCCCCTGAGGAAACTGCTTCTGAAAATGAAGTCCTCTCAGCACGCCCTTCACGGACATGGACTGGTTGTCCTGAACGAACACCATGTCCAGCCCCGCCTCCTTAAAATCATTCTGATTATATGTCTCCATAAAATAACCGCGCTCGTCCTTAAATACGGTGGGCTCAATTACGTACAATCCGTCAATCCCGCAGGGTGTTACTTTTATCTTTCCCATAACTGCTGCTCCTTTTTCATCATTTTATACTCAGGTGAGATTTTACCACAATTCGAATTATTTTACCACTATAACCGCATGCTGACAATACCGAACAGCCTTAAAAGCACGTATCCGTTGGCGCAGCACATCAGATAGAGAAGGGTTTTATCATAGTTTCCGGTCAGCACGACCCGGTTGTTTTTCAGTATGATCAGCAGAAGCGGCAGCACCGGCAGGAAATACCGTCCCTGAACGCCGCTGATAATCTTCGAGGTGAGCGGTGTGTAGGTGACCATCATGGACAGGAGCACCGCAACCACGCAGCCCAGGATCAGAACCGATACCCAGAGCTTCTGTCTGCGGCTGAAATACAGATTCTCCCCCGGCTTTCGAAAGGACAGGCCCAGAAGGCAGCTGCCCAGAGCCAGCAGGAGTGCAAAGGGCACGTCCAGCACCTGATCCAGGTTTCCAAGAGCTCCGCCCAGCATGGTCACAAAATAGTGCTCGCTCTGCCATACAATCGTATTGTAGATCATGTTTAAAACCAGCTTCTGATTCGTCAATACCTGGGAAAATGTGTAGCCTGGCTCCTCCGCCCACTCCACAAAGGAGCTGCTCTCCGCCGTGTAAGTGGCGATCACCTGGCTGTTTACCAGGTAGACCGAGGCCGCCGTCACCGCTGCCACCGCCAGAGCAGACAGCAGATACCGCTTCCAGCCGCCGAATTTCTTCACAGGAATCAGGAAGCATAAGCCCAGCAGTGTACCGTAGACGATCTTGCAGGGAACTAAAATCATGGCGGCCACAGCCAGCACGGCCACATCCTTCACACTCACCCGCTCCTTCTCATAGGCCAGGTGAAGGGTATAAGCGGTGAAATAACCGGCCAGCGCCAGAATCATCACGTCGTAGGACAGGGAGGACACCAGATGCAGGGTCATCGGAAGCAGCGACACGCCAAACAGCACCTCCCGGCAGAACGAAATCTTCCTCATAGCCAGATAGGTCACTCCCACGTAGAACAGCAGGTTCATAAACCGCCCCATAAACAGCAGACCGATTCCGCTGAGGGACAGCAGTCTGGCTATGGTAAAGCCCAGAGCCTGGGGCACATAGGCGAGAGGGGTGGTCCTGACCGTCCAGATATTGGAAACCTCTGTCCCCTCGGCGGTGATCCCCGCCAGGCTCCGGTTGTGGAACTGGCGGTAGGTGTCCTCCGTCACGGTCTGCCCCAGCACGACCCGCTTATTCGGGTCATCCTCGCCGTGTTCAATCGCATTGTACAGATCCTCGATGAACGCGTCCTCCCGGCGGATATAGACCAGGCCGTGTTCCTCCGTGGCGGTTTTCCCCATCATCTGGTTGGACAGCTTGTAAGCCGTGATATAGTGTCCCACCTCATCCGGCGCCGACAGCGGGGGCAGGACGCACATGTAGAGAAAGCCAAGGCCCAGGATACAGACGGCAAAGGTTTTCTCCAGATTCCATCGTTTGCTTAAAAACATACACCAGCCGGCGGCGGCCAGGACGATCAAAACGCCGATAAACAGATTCCGGTAGTCGGTTATCAGCCAGTAATCTCCGCTCTCCACCGCTCCGTCCCTGACGTCCTCCAAGTGCCGGAGGGCGGCGGCGAACACTGCCAGAAGAAGGCCGAACCACAGCCACAGTTTTTTATCTTTCCAGGATATTTTCATTCTCTTCTCATTCATTTTGTAATTTGCTTCTCCTGTATCTCCTTCTCTTCCCGCTCCTTCTCATCCAGCGCCATCTTCTGAACCAGGGTTTTCAGCTGGGTCTCCAGCTGTGATATATGGATCGTCATATAAAACACCTTGATCATCAAAAGAAAGATCACAAACAGGAACAAAAAGTTGGGCGTCGAATAGATCCCCAGCGCCTGAGCCAGATAATCCGCGATCGGCGGAAAGATGCTGAACACCACCAGCATCAGTGCGAAGATCACCCAGAATATGGCGGCCTCGATCTGAACCTTGGCGTGCCGGATCTTTCGCATCATCAGCAGAAAGGTCCCCAGCGAAATGATAATCAGCAGAACCCGGAGCATCATTGTCATCATATCACATCCCCGCTTTCTCTATCCAATAGTTTTTATTCATACTGCACCAGCGCACCAGCCGGGCCGGCAGCTTCCGGTAGCGTTTTCCCATGAGATAGCCCATGTATTTGCAGCCGGTTTTCATCACCAGCGACGGGAGAAGCCAGGCTTTGCCCTGGCTGATCAGATACCGGGCCGTGTTCTTCACCATGCGGATTCCTTCGCTTTCCGACCGGATTCCCTCAAACACCTCGGGGTGGTCGGCCTGGGACACGGCTAAGTCAAAGTTCCGGTGGAACTGCTGCATACAGGAGTAATTGTGGGAGTGGATCACCTTGGCCCCCGCCTCGTAGACGATGGCATAGCCGGCCTGCACCGCCCCTCCGGCAAAGATCATATCCTCGTTGAATATGGTTTTCCTGATGAAGCCGCCGCGTTTGAAATACAGCTCCCTGTCGTAGGCGCAGCAGACGTTGGAGGCGAAGTAGGTCTTGATTCCAAGCCTGGGCAAGTCCCCCGCCGTCTTGACGCAGGGTTCCTTCGGGTAGTTGAAGGAACGGGTATACCGCTCGATAAACTCGCAGTCCTTTGCTGCCAGCTGGCAGGCGTAGGCCATGATCACGGTCTCACCCTCCGGTCCCCTCCGGTCAAATGCCGCCGTCAGACGCTCCAGAAGGTATTCATCAGCCGGAACCGCGTCGTCTGTCATGAATACCATCACATCCGCCGACGCATATCCCGCCCCCAGATTCCTGGTGCCGCCGTGGTCGTATTCCTCCCTGGTGACATGGTGGACCTCCAGATTAGGGATATGGGCATAAGCCCTGTCGTCCCAGTAGGACTGCTCCGTGTTCATGATGATGATCTTCTCCGGCTTTCTGGTCTGCTTACCAAGCATCTCCAGGAGCCTGTTTAGTTGTTCCTTGGGCCGGTATACGGGGATGATCACATCCACCGTCCGCTCATTGTTGTCTCTCATATTCTCGTTTCCCCTTTTGGTAGGTCAGAAAAGTCAGCAGGCCGAATCCGACCGCCAGCAGAACCATCACCGTCAGATAGGACAGGGCCGCGCCCAGGATTCCCCACATGCCGACAAATGCGCCGGACACCAGAAAGGCGGCTCCGGTCACGACGATATAGACCACAAATATCTGGGTCTGCTTTCTCATGATCACCAGACCATAGTACATCAGGTTTAAAAATGCATAGAAACCGCCGCCCAGCACGATGATGAGGAAGCTGTCCTGATAACGCACCAGCTTTCCGGCGTAATCCGCTCCCGCCACGCTCTCTAAGATTCCCAGCACCGGCCTTCCAAGCAGCCAGGTTCCCCCCACGGCCAGCACCGTCAGTCCCAGAATCACACAGATAATCTGAAACAGCTGGCTCTTAAATTCCTGAAACCGGTTGTGGTTCCAGAATTCCGTCAGGGAAGTCAGGAACGGGCGGATCACAAAACCGGCCACCAGGTTGATCACCGAGGTGGGCATGAAGATGAAGTTGAAGTATCCGGAATAGACATTGCCCAGCTTTAAGTCGATGGCGTACTTGGCCGAGGAAAAGATATAAAAGTCCAGAAACACGGAGATAAACAGCAGCAGCGTGCTGTGGAACAGCGCGTGATTGCTCTTTTTCCTGGCGCTGTAATCCACACCATCCAGACAGCGGAGCACGGAGATATCAAAGACCACCACTCCCAGAAGCTGGGCCGCCACCGCAGCCGCACAGGCGGTCAGAAGCTGCCTCGTGGCCGTTAAGCATACCAGAAACGTAAACACCGTGAGTATGGTACGGAAGGTATTGGATTTACCGGTCAGATGAAGATTGCCGTTTCTCTGAAACTCCGACTCGTAGACGTCGGCGAATCCGTCAATCACCTTGTAGAGAACCAGCAGAAAGATCACAGCGGCCTTGTCGAGGGTGTAGGCTCCCCGCAGATACAGAAAGCAGAGATAGGCCGCTCCGATCAGCACAGCGGCCGCGCAGGTGATGAGGCGGTGGTTATAATACTCTTTAAAGGTGTATTCCCCAATGGTATCCGTCACCTGAAACGGACGTATACCAAAGTAGGCCACCGTAAACATCTGCTGTCCGAACGCGCTGAAGCCAAAGCCGAACACGCCCCCCTGGTCATCTCCCACGATCCGCACCACGAGAAAGGCCAGCACGATGCTGGCGAAGGCGTAGCAGAAGCTGCCAACCATATTCCAGCGCATATTCTTTTTTTCTATACCTTTCCCATTGCCAAGCAGGGCTTTTGTGATCAGGTTCATATCTTCTCTCCGTTCTCCCGTCATCTCCTGAAATTCTGAATCAGCAGGATCGACAGCAGCATCCTTACCATATAGCGCAGAGCGGTCATAGGCTTTAGGTAGCTTTCTCCGCCCTGGCGCTCGGCGATCTCCACGGGCACCTCTGCGATCCTCGCCCCCTGCTTGAGTAAGTAGGAAACCGTGTCCGGTTCAGGTCCGTAGTTTAAATTCAATGCAAATTCCCGTATCATCTCCCGGTTAAAGAGGCGCAGCCCCGACGTGGGATCGCTGATCTTCACACCGGTGGTCATGCGGATCGCCAGCCCGATCAGACGGCTTCCCATCATCCGGAGGCTGTGATCCTTGGGCTTGTCCACAAACCGGGATCCGATCACGATATCATAACCCTCGTCCATCTTCTTCATCATATCCCGGATGTACTCCGGCCGGTGCTGGCCGTCGCCGTCAAACTGGATCGCGCAGGGATACTCGTGGTAGTAGGCGTACTTCATGCCCGCCTGAAAGCACCCTGCCAGCCCCAGATTCATAGGAAGATCCAGCAGATGATAGCCTCTCTCCCTGCATATGGCGGCGGTCCGGTCCGTGGAGCCGTCGTTGACCACCAGATAGTCCAGATCCGGGAAATGGCTCACCAGCTCATCCACCACCAGCTCTATATTCTTTTCTTCATTGTAAGCCGGGATAACCAGCAGTACCTTGTTCATATTTCCTCTCTCCTGCCTGCGGTCCTATATGCGGATCAAACGGATATCCTTCTGGGACCTGACTCCGGTCTCAGGCGTCAGAAGCCTCCGGTCCACGCTCAGCCCCTTCTTCCATCTGACGATGGCCTCCGGGAGATTTACACCAGCCATGTGGCTGAAGGGATAGCCGCCTCCGAACCGGGCGTTCATCTCCAGTATGACAAACCGGCCATTTACCTGAAAAACGTCCATATCCAGGTTGCCTCTGTGGCAAAACAGCTCGCTGACTGTCCGTCCCAGCGTCTCCAGAGCCTCCTCCTGCACCGTCTCGGCACAGTCCGTCTCCCCGGAGCGCATGGCGTATTTCCGCTTCTGCACCGTGGTCTGATAGGTTCCCTCCAGATCGTTGATCACATCCAGGCCGTACTCCTCGCCCTCCAGCTTCTCCTGGATGATCACACAGTGGTTAAAGTCCTGATCCGCCTCGTATCTTAAATAGCTTTCGGTAATCTTCTTGCGGCTCTTTCGGAAAAAGACTTCCAGCTCCTCCTCGTCATCCGCCTCATAGATCGCCAGGGAGCCCATGCCCCACCGTGGCTTGACCATCAGCGGGTAATGAAGCTCGCCCTTCCTCACCGCCTCCACGGCGCTCTCCACCGTGAGATATGTGGCCGGCGCGGGGAGTTCATGAGCTCTTAAAAACTCGTAGGTCTTCCACTTGTCATTGCAGGTTTCCACCACCTCCAGGTCAGAGACCACCACCGTGGTTCCGATCCGCTCAAACTCCTGCCTGTGAGCCGCCAGTACCGGCAGATCGATATCAAACAGGGAGATCAGAAGGTCAATCCGGTTCTCCCGGCAATAGTCAAGCAGAAAAGGAATGTAGCCTCCGTCGTAGATCAGAGGGGTAAGCACCGTCCGGTCGGCCGCAGGAAATGCAGCGGACACGATATTGTTGGCCGCATGGACCAGACCCTCTCCGGCCAACGCCTCCTTAAAATAATCCACCAGATAGCTGCGCCGTCCGACAGATGTCAAAAGCAGATTCATCCTGTATTCTCCTTTCATCTGCGCCTTAAAAATCCACGCACCGTGGTGGTCAGATATAAAAAGCTCTCCAGCTTAAACAGCCAGGACAGTCCCACGTAGATCACAATCCCCGCCATAATCTGAACCAACAGCAGCAGCCATACGTTGGCGATCAAAAACTGTATGCTGTAAACAGCCACGCCCATCACCGCCGCCGTCAAAAGCGATGGAATCACATCCCGCCACTGTTCTAAAAAGCTGTAGTTTAACAGCTTTCTGTTGGGGTAGGAATTGATGAAGGTTCCGATTAAGTCCGTAAATGCCTTGAGTCCCACCATCGCGTAGATTCCGAAGGGGATTCCCAGGATCAGCGCACCGATTCCGATGACCTTCTTGATGATCTCCAGCTTCAGGAAGATATCGCTTCTCCCCAGGGCGTTGATGGCCTGTAAGTTGGCGATGTGTATCGGCCACATGGCGTAGGCCACGCACATGATCTGGAGAAAGGGGACGCAGGGCAGCCACTTGTCCGTCAGCACGATGGTGATAAACGGCTTTGCCACCGCGATCAGTCCCGCCATCATGGGGAATACCAGGTAGGAGCTGGTGACGATGGCTCTCCGGACCATGGCCTTCACCCTGGCTCTGTCCTCCTGATTGGCGGAGAAGGCCGGAAGCATCACAGCCTGAATCGAGGTTCCTAAGTTGGTGACGATCAGCTGCGGGAACTGATTGCCCCGGTTATAAAAGCCCAGGGCCGCCTTGCTGTAGATCTTGCCGATCACAAGGCCGTAGACATTGTTGTAGACCGTGTCTAAGAGCGACGAGCAGAGCAGCTTCCAGCCGTAGGAGAACAGCTCCCGCAGCCTGGTAAAGGAAAACAGCCTGGCCGGCCGCCAGGGCACCAGGATCCACAGCGCCAGCATCAAGAATAAGTTGTTGGAGAGCTGCTGGAAAACCAGGGCCCACACACCCGCGCCGCCTGCTGCCGCCGCTACTCCCAGCGCGCCGGAGCCGCAGGCCGCGGCCAGACTGCTGATGCACATCTTCTTAAACTCCAGCTTCCTGGCGATCACCGCGCTCTGAGTGGAGATCACCGCGCCGAAAAACAGAGTGAAGGACAGAACCCGTACCATGGGGACCAACACCGGCTCCTCATAGAATGCGCCGATGGCGGGCGCGGCCGCAAACAACACCAGATACAGCGCTGCAGCAACGGCCAGGCTTAGGTAGAACACGGAGGAAAAGTCCACATCCTCCACATCCTTTTTCTGGATCAGAGCGGTCTGAAAGCCGCTCTGGATAAACACGTTGGCGATCAGGATAAAAATCGTGATCAGTCCCGCCGTGCCGTATGCCTCAGGCCCTAAAAGCCTGGCCAGAACCAGGGTGATCAGGAACTGGACGCCCTGAGCGCCGCCGTTCTCCACCACCTTCCAGAAAAGGCCCGATAATACCTTGTTTTTCATGTTTGTCGGTTCCGTCATATCATCCGTCCTTATCTCAACGCATACCACAGCTTCTGAAGCCCGGTGTACAGCCATGGGCAGTACAGATCCAGGCTCAGCAGAAAACGGGTTCTGAAATCCAGCTCTCTGTAGTATTTCCGGTAGATCGGCTTCTTCACCTGGGCATACTCCCTGGTATTTAAAAGCGTCAGAAAATCCATCCGCTTAAACGCGCTCTCGATGGCCTTGTCGTACTTGTGGTCCGTCTCCTCGGAGAAGGCCCGGAACATCTTCTTCATCTGGTTGTGATGCCGGATCAGATTCTCCTTATAGTTTCCCCGCTCCATCTGATTGCTCCAGGACACGCTGACCCCCTGGCGGTACACGGACATCTTTCTGTCCATGTAATAGACCGGGCCTTTGCTTGCCATAAATATATGGATGGGAATATCGCCCACCGGACACTCGTGGTAGTACCGGGGAAGCTGCTTTGCCAGCTCTGTCTTAAACATCAGGGACGCCGTGGGATAATTAAACCGTTTATCGATCACTTCCTCCGGCGTACAGACCCGGTCCCCCACGTAGGGACGGATCTCGGTCATCCTCAGCGCCTTGTCCTCGGACACGGTCCTGGCCGCGTGAAAGCACATGGTACACTCCGGATGGGCCTCCATATAGTCCACCTGCAGCTGCAGCTTCTGATCGTCGATCCAGTAGTCGTCCCCCTCGCACATGGCGATGTATTTGCCCCTGGCCCTGGGGAAGTTAAATGCACCGCTGATATTGGATATCCCCTGGGAATACTGGTTTTTCTCCTGATACATCGGCTTGATGATATCGGGATACTTCCCGGCATACTCCCGGATGATGGCGGCGGTGCTGTCCGTGGAGGCGTCGTCGTGAATCAGAATCTCATATTTAAAATTGGTCTTCTGGGCCAGAAAGCTGTCCAGCGCCTGCCTTATATAGTTTTCATGGTTAAATGCGATACAGCTGACGCTGACCATATATTCATACTGCTGTTCCATCTCTGTCTCCTTCTCACTGCGTTCTGCTTAAGTCCGCTTCCAGTGCATAGCCTAACAGCCCAGAATCAGGTCGCAGATCTCATCCACCACATCCGGGTCCAAATCCGCGTAGAGGGGAAGGGTCAGCACCTGGGAGGCAATCCGCTTCGCCACAGGCGTGTCGTCCGCCGCGAACCGGTCCTTGTAGCAGTCAAACGCATTGATACACGGGTAAAAATACTTTCTTGCAAAGATCTTCTGCTCTGCGAGCAGATCGTAGATCTCATCCCGGTTCAGACGAAAGTCCTCAAAGATAACCGGGAAATAAGCGTAGTTATACTTCACACGCGGGTTCACGGACGAGAGGCGCAGTCCCTTTACCCCCTCTAAGCGGCTGCGGTAACGCTCCGCCAGCGCCTTCCTCTTTCCGATCTCCCGGTCCACGTATTTTAGGTTACAAAGTCCCATGGCCGCCTGAAACTCATTCATCTTGCCATTGCCGCCCACATACTCCACGGACTCCTTGCCGGTGATTCCGAAGTTCTTCAGCTTGTACAGAAGATCGGCCATCTCCTCCCCGTGGTAGGACACGGCGCCTCCCTCGATAGTGTTGAATACCTTGGTGGCGTGGAAACTGAACATGGAAGCGTCGCCGAAGTTTCCCACTCCGTTTCCGTCGAGAGTCTCCCCGAAGGTATGGGCCGCGTCGTAGATCACCCGCAGGTGATGTCTGGCGGCAATTTCACCGATCCGCTCCACGTCGCAAAGGTTTCCATATACATGGGTAGGGATAATCGCGCAGGTTTTATCCGTGATCAGTCCTTCCAGCTTGTCGCAGTCTATGGTAAAA
>Ga0192243_10415_pt1 | contig 16385 bp, 17 predicted proteins | sample Koala_Koa27_K3_FD_131233 | JGI IMG/M metagenome (GOLD analysis project Ga0192243, IMG submission 131233) | Enriched cells from koala feces incubated with labeled cellulose particles, San Francisco Zoo, California, United States - Koala_Koa2-7_K3 ... | reverse complement strand
TAGACGCCAGTATGGGGCTTGGCTATTCGTGGAATGAGACCAAGACCACCGATATCATCGGCGGCGGCTACAAAGAAGGAAAGTACAGAAACAACAGCTTCCAGACGGGGGCGACTATTGGGTACGCCTTCACTCTTCCGCACGAGTTCCGCATCATTCCCAGTGTCGGACTGCAATACACCCATGTTCATCAAAAAGGCTGGGATGAAAAAATTCAGTCAGACAGCCAGATCGCCAACTGGTTCGGCAAGTCGAATAACGATTATCTGTCCGTTCCGGTCGCGGTCAGGATGAACAAGACTTTCCACCTCGGCGGCGAGGCGTCCATCACTCCTGAACTTCGTGGCGCATGGATTTATGAAGCCAAAGATCCCCAGGCGCGCGTCAGGATGGGCTATGTCGGCAGCAATGCCTCCACGACCCTCTACGGGATCGATTCCGGCAGGAGCCGGGGACTGATCGGTGCTGGCGTGAAAGCGAAGTTGAGCCGGAATCTTGATGCGTTTGTCGATTATAATTTCGAGTTCCGAAGCGGATATAAGAATCATAATGTAATGGCTGGTATGGGTCTTTCCTTCTAAAACCTCCTCGCGCCAACATAGTACCGGGGGCAATGCCTTAATTGGGATTGCCCCCATTTTTATTATTGCCAACACTGCGGGGCTTCGCGCCCCACTCCCTTATCTCAAAGAAAGAACAGGATTGTGTGGTCACTGTACCAAACCCTACTTTTCAATTGGTAGACCACTTGAAAAATACGTATGCCTATACTTCACCACTAATGCAATAGCCAAAATAGATGACATGAATTCGGCTAGTGGTGGAGCCAGCCAAGCACCCGTTATCCCCCAAATGTTGGGGAACACCAGTAAGAAAACAGTAAGCAATACAAAGGTCCGGACAAAGGACAGGATCGCGTCAACGACCTGATAAAGCCCCATGAACACCATCATAATGATTGTTGGCATTGCAAATCGAAACAGCGAAAACGCTGTAAATTTCCGGGCCAGCGTGTTCTCATGACCTTCCATTGCAATTTTCCTCCATATCAAACAGCCACTTGCAGGAAGCATCGGGAAAGGCAGGCGCTCCGTGCCGGATAATCCACTGCTTGTACCTAGCCACCTTGCCAGAGCTTTTACTCGCGGTTTGGAGGCTGCCGGGATTCCCACGAGCATCAAGGAGGGAAAGCTGGATGTCCATGGGGCACGCACTTACACCAATACCATCAATCGTAGTGGGCCGTCTTCCGGACTTCCAATATCCTTCCAACAGCCGAAAAAAGTGGGAACCAAAGAAAACCGCATCCTCCGCCGATGGCGAGGGATGCGGGATGAAATGATGGTCGGGGAGACTGGATTCGAATCGATACATGATCTATATAGCGTAGCCGACACTGTCACCACAAAGAACGACAAAACAGTCCAAAGTACGTCATATCCATCCCATATAGCACAAGTTACAAAAATTCTTGGTTCTGCAAAAACGACATTCAGGAAGCAGCCAACGACACCCAACAATCATTCAAACCTTCCAACATCCGTCCAACAGAATTGGAGTGGAATTATCGAGGCCGATCCCAATTTGAGGACCGTTGTTGTCTGCTGGCAGAGTCTGCCGGAAGAGGTCAAAACGACAATACTTGTACTAGTCAAATCCACCCACCGAGGGGTGGGGAGTGACAACATGCCTTTGGGAGACCAAAATGATAAAATATAAGGGCCATCTTTTCGATAACTTGCCGATTATCCATAACCCCATCGTTGCCGACAGGTACTGCTACGTCCAAGCCAATGGCGAAAAGGTAATCCCTGCAAACCCTGAGGCAATGATTATTCCCGCACACTGCCGCCTGCTTTTTAATGACGGGGAGGTATTTAGCCACCAGCCGTCACGCAGGATTAGAGGCCATGGCAAAACGATTGCCGAAGCCATACTGCGCTACCTTAATCGCTGTACTGATGACCGCAGCATCATCTTTATGACCAACTCCCGACATTTTCTGAAATCCATCGAAAACCCATGTTATAAGGATAGGCTGATCCGCAAGGTTGGAGATCTCCTCGCTGAATGTCGTAGTCAGTTCGCAGTGTGCTTCATCCCCAAGCGGTTTCTCGATTTCGGCATCAAGTTTTGTCAGGATTCTCAGAGCCAGGAACCTGGCCGACAATAACGAAATATGGTGTACGATGTCTACAAAAGTAGACACAACGGCCACGACTTAACGATGGAGACTATTATGACTTGTGGTATTGAAGGTGCGGAAGTTTTCCATAATTTCGCCCCCAATCAGCTCCTCCAAACATGGGAGGCAGAAAAATTGGTTGAAGAAGGTGAAGACCCTTACATCCAAACCACAGCGAGCTATGTCGCAAAGAGAATTCTTGATGACGATCAATGGCATAGTACCGCCCCAAACCCAGGAAGAATCGACGCGAAGCAAAAGCTCACGAATGAACAGGCACGGCGCTTTCAAAAGCTTGAGCAAGATGTCGAAAAATGTGAAAAAGCATCAATTGCCATGGCCCTAGCCCTTCTCGAAATCAGTATTTCAAGGCTTTATTGGTATGAATATGGTTCTCTAAAAATATATTGGAAAGATCGGTTGGAAATTTGTCGCTCGCGGGGCCATCAGCTTTTAAGAGCAGCAGTGGTTTACAGGGGCATTGAGCAACGGATAAAAAGCCCAAAGCCATGGCGTATAACTCATCTTCTCGCACTCCAACATCTCCGAATTGATGAAGCGGTTATTGCTTACGACTACTCATATAATGAATACGGTCGGAGAATAACCGCTGAATTAATTAAAAAAACCATCAAGCAACTCAACCTGCAAGTGTATAAAAAGGCTCGGGAGAAGAAAAAGAAGTCGCAAGAAGAAGACAAGCCGTGGCTTTCAGGATATGCCATTGAGGCAATCGAGCATATTGAAGCAACGAGGAAATTGATTAAAACGATGGTCAGATCAGGTGAGAACGCTGAAAGCGTATCGCTATTCAAGGATGAACTTGAAAGGATCCGGACGGACCTCATGTGCGTCACGGCTGAGATTGACGAAGTTATGGGAAGCGAAAAACCGAAGGAAACGGTTTAGAATCCCAGTTGTGATAATGCATCTTATAGAAACTCAAATCCATTTTGGGCATCCGGATTCCCTCATTTTGGGGTCCGGATGTTTTTTTGAGAATAGTTATAAATTCAGGAATCGGAATTTCCGATTGTTCATTTTTTTAATAGGAGATAGGTATGAGTAAGAGGAACAAGATTGAAGATGAAATTGAAATGGAAGAGCAGGAGGAAATGGAAAAGATTAAATCAACTAAAACTAGAGGTGTTTGGTATTATGAAATGGAGGATTGGCCTGCGTCAGTGAATCCAGAGGAAATATTTGATTTAATCTGTGCAAAGACTCGTATTCATTATGAGCATAAGAAATTGAATTTCTCAAAACTGATAGTTACCGAAATAAATTTAGTCTCTGAAAGTTTTGATGTTATCTATTATGGTATCGGGAGAATTTATATCAAGGATCAAGGTTGCCCGGGTGATTTAATTCCAGATCATATGCAACGGCTATTTCCGTGTAGGCGTTACCTCAAGGTTGTATTTGTTCTCTCCCGAAATAGAGGAGAGGATTGGATAGTTGAAAATCTGTGCTTCTGTGAAGGCGGTGCCATATTATCAGAATATGACACCAAAACAAAACTTTATCATGTAAAATTGCCTTGGAGCAGCTATTTATGGTCAAGTAAGGACGAAGACTTTATATCTGCTGACACCTCCGAGTTGTCCACCTTTATATGAAGGTGTTTTGAGGCGTGGTTTTCCACGTTCAGTCGCTCTGAATTATAACGGATGGTGGTGGAAGGATTGGCGTGGCGGCTGGCGTACATCACGCTCTGTATGGATGCACCACCTTTCAGCGTTAGAGTGATGAAAGTCGCCCTGGTTGAATGGGGGCTGAATCCTTTTGGGTCGATACCGGCAAGCTGGCAGTATTTCTTGAACAGCAGGAATACGCGGTTCGCGGAGATGGGCTTGCCGGTATTATTATTGCGGAACGTGGGGATAAACAACGGCCCTGCCTTATCTGCAATGTAGTCCCGAATTTCATACTGGATCTGATCAGGAATCATGACGCTCTCTGATTTATCGCTCCGTCCTTTACCATGCACCCACAGCATCAAATGACCTTGAGTTTCAAAGAAGTCTTCTCGGGCTACCTTGCGAACCTCACTCCGACGTAATCCGCAAAAGAACATTAGCAATAACAAGATCCGGTCACGCTGCCCCATTGGTGTTAATAGGTCTGGTTGCGCCAGTATCGCTTCCGCCTGTTCCTGCGTCAAAGCGGCAGTTTTTCCGACATTGGAAACTTTGGGCCGTTTGACCCATGAGAAAGGGTTGCGATTAATGATTCCTTCCTCAAGTAAAGCAGCATATATGGTGTTGGCTGTAGCTAGATGTCGGTTCACTGTTGCAGCGGCCATGTTTTCCACTTCGAGCAAGTGATCGCGATATGCAGCAGCCATATTTCTGTCCACCTTGCAGAGAACAGTTATTAATTCATCGGGATTTCTGATTTGGTCAGGATAGCCAAGAAACTTCAAAAAATGCTTGAGATCGGAACGATAGGCGCGCTTGGTCTCCTCCGAGAGCTTTCCTGCAAGGATAGAGTCGACGGTCACAGAAGGCGCGGGCGGCAGAGTTGGCTCATGTTTTGTTATTGGAATGAGAGGTAGAGGAGATTTTCGATCAGGTACTTTTGGGGAGGGTTTGGGGTAGGTTTGGCTTGATGATTGCTCAGGGAGTGAGACGTTATTTGGTGGCTTTTTTCCATAGTTCCTACGGTTACGGGTTAGTGGTGTCGATGGTCGAGGAATGGCACTATTCGGTATTCGCCTAGCCATGTCGCAGCCTCCTATGTGGGTGGTTCGTCCTTTATGTTTTTACGAGGATTCCGGTTCATAATTCGATTGCCAGAGTAGAGGGCTTAATCCTCATGGGAATAAAGCGCCCATTTTTACAAAGCCGCCAAAGGGCTATATCAATCCAGATGCCGTCGCCGTCGTCGATAAGATTATGGGATTTCCTGCTCATGTTGTCACCGTCATTAAAACAAAAAAGCATACCTCCAGGCTGAAAGCGATGCTCGGTGTTAATTAAGGAGAAACCCTTTCTGGATTTGCTTTTCAATGATCTGGTGAGACGAGGCATACACTTATGGCCGATGACGATTCCGGCCTTGGGCATACCGGGAGAGAACAGCCGGTCATCATACATTTCTCCGCAGTGGATAAGATGTAGCTTATAACCTCCCAGCTCAAGCACTCTAGGAGAAAGCATGTTTTCATCGGGAACAAGTTTGAGATAGGCATGAGTAGGTGTGCTGGAACGTTGGTGAGAAATGGAGACTTCATCCGTGGTTGCGTTATAAGCGTAGAGGTATGAGGGTATGGTTTGATTCCGAACCGCCTCTAAAAAAGCTGGTGAATTCGGTCGGCGACGGAGTATGGGTTTGTCTTCATCAATGCCTAGGACAACCGAGACACCATGTTCAAACGCCCGGCGGGTGGTATCATACAGGAGTTTTTTATGTTCGGATAAGGATTTTAGCAGGAAGAAACCGGCGGGAAGGCAAAGACAGGATATGTTTTTCTCGGAAGCCCAGATAATCATTTTCTCAAGGAAATAGAGTCTATCGGGGTTTGATTCTTTAATATAAAAGGTGTCGATTGCAACGTTGGTGGTGCAGATGATAACGGGTTTTTCAGTGCTTTTTTTTACTCACGTTTTTCTCCTTTCGAGAAAGGGAAATAGCTTAGGAAAAAGAGATTCTAGCAACCTCCTTTCCAATATCTATATTATATTTATTTTTCTGTATTTATCAAGTATAAAATTTGGTATTTCGAGAATTTTGGAGATTGGAAAAATGGGGATTTTATGGGTGTTTTTTCGGTTTTTTCGTAAATTGTTAAGGAGACAGAAATCCAGCATATCTATTATTCAATTATCCCTTTTTGTTACTGATCTATTATAGGGAATTCATTGAAGATCATAAGTCATTTCATTAAACCACGTTTTCCAGGATACACTTTCTTTAAAGTCAGGATCTTTATAAGTACATAATTAAATATCCCACTTTCCCAAGAACCAGTATTTTTAAGGATAGTATAATGTCAAGTCAAAGAACAAAAATTAAAGATAGTTCCAAGGATAAGTTGAAAGAAGAGATTAAGTTTATAATAAAAAATATCCGAACTATACTACGTCAAAAAGAGTATTACTATGATGATCTCGAAGAGTATGAACTTGATATACTTGAAAAAACAAATAAAGGTCTGGCGTATGGGTGTACTGGTAAGCCAGTGCAACCAACGATAGTCTATGAACGATTTGGGAATTTTTATCATATAATATTCAAGTTTCCTAAAGATCATGGCGAATGGAAATTTGCTTGGAAAAGATCAAATCAGATCAAGTACAAGGAACTTATCAAGTCCTTCATTATTGAAAACTTCTCTGATAATGATCAAGTGCAGCTTGGATTTTATATGCGCCCACATGCCCAGGTGACTGATGATCGGTATCCTTCTCTTCATTTTCATTTAGTCCTACTCCGTTTTGCTTTCAACCTCATGGATGAAGTAGCATTGAAACGCTTCAAGGAGTTACCGGAACATGTGAGGCCGGTATATTCATTGTATTTCCTGACCAATCCAATACTCGATGATGTCAATGACGTGATGCAGTTTCTTGAGGCAAAGTGGCGCAATGCAATCAACCTATCAACCAGAAAGAAAGTCGATCCGAATCATACCACCCTTATCAAAGTTACCAATAAACCTGAGCAAGACGATGACGACAGATGGAAGGTGGCGAAATACTTAGCCAATCCAGCTCTCCATACCTTCCGGAAGATGAAGCATGTGGGGCTATCTCGTAATAAAGGATATGTCAAGATTTACTATCGGAACGTATTCGACTGCCTGAACAAGCCTACGAAGGAAATTCCTATACTTGATTTTGTTCGGCGGTATCTAATTATTCCCAATAATAATTTTGGGTTGGCATGGCGTCCCATGGGGTGCTTATGTACGGGAAGATTTACGGCGGTAATGAAAGCGGCCACACAGCTTACCTATACCGATGGTAATGGCGAGGAAAAGAAGGTTATGGATTTAGAGATAGCTGATATTCATAGTCGGGCGGTAGAATTTCGGGAAGCCTTATTATCTGGGGAAAAGGACAGAGTGGGCAAGATCATCCGGAAGTACAAGTGCTATGATGATCGGTTTTTTCCTCATTATTGTCAAAACTACGGGCCCTTGGAGCAAAATGACCACGCAATTAAAAGAAAGTGCGCTCAGTCTTATGATGAGTTTCTCATACCAAGACTATTCATAAAAGCTTGAAGTATCAATTTCATATTGATAGTCCGTGATAGATAATTCAAAATCCAGTTCTATTGTAAAGCTCATTGGGAAATCAGCAGGTGTGCTCACCTGTTCATCTGATTCTGAACCATAAATAAGATTGACGCTAATGATGGCTTCACCGTCAACAGTTATCGAACCGTTTGAAATTTTTATATTGGTCAATTCATCAATTTGAACATCATCAATATCTGTATGAGTAGAGAGGCAATCCAATTCTTCTGGAATTCCATCGCCAGTGATCTCTGATCGAATTTTAACGTCTAGATCATCAATTTCGATGTTTTTTGTGACTGGAGGATTGACGTAGATGATGAATGGAATCGCTCCATAAAGGTCTGCGAATTCCTTTAAATTAAGTACGTTTCTTTCTTGACATGATTGGCTGCCGATAACTTTGAATTCATATATACGCTTTTCATCGTTTTTTACGGCATACAGATCCGCAGTAAAATTCGACGAGCCTGCGACTAAATTTTCCTCCCTCTTTACGGAATAACCATCGGATGAAAGCACTTCAGTATATTGCATGATCATCGCATCACGACAAGCTATTCTTAGATAATTTTCTTCAAGCTTCATTTTTCGCCTCCAATTGAGACCATATCAGAAGAAAACAAACCGACTTCAAAATAAACGATATCTTTTTTTCTATTAGATATTAGGTCATCAAGTTTCTTCGCCACGGGTTCGGGTAATAGGTCAAGTCGAACTTCGTATGATGATAAATCTTGCAAACGTATTTTTGAGCACGCCCTATGGTTAATTATAGCGTCGTCTGAATAGATTATATTATTAAATGCATCAATAAAAGGTTTACTCATGTTGTCAACATCGATTTTTGAATGTGAACTGTGAATATAAACGATTTTTGAATATAAAGCTTGGCTTAGTGGCAAGAATGGATACAAGCATTGAATATGTGAGAACGCTTCTTTTAGTTTATCTTTATATTTTTGCCGATTATTACAGTTATATGAGCGTGGCGTCTTGTCCCATACAAAGTAGACAGTCATATGGTACTCCTACTTAAGATTATATCATTATTTATCATGTATTTGGATTTTGTAACATTGTATCTAAGGGAATCAAGGTAGTCCATTAAAATCAGAGATGAAAAATCATGGGCCTTGGCAATCTCACCAAGGCCCATCCCACCTTCCCAAACTAAAAGTGCCGGTATAACTGATGACTCTATAGCTTCGCATTCATAACTCATGTATCAAAAAATCGAATTGACGTATTGAAGAAAATAGCCTTTTTCTTTTTCGTTAAAGGGTCAAACTCTCTGAAAAATCATGTCGACATATCTCTGAAATATTCAAAACTTAGAAAAGGTGTTTCGTTTTTTATCCCAAGAACCATGATTCCATCTAGATCTGAATCCTCAAGCATCTCGAGTAAAATCGAGAAGTGATTTACAACTTCTGTTCTATCAAGTCCATCCTGTTGGGGCAAATGCACTACTTTGGAATTTTTAGGAATAGCCATTTTTATTATCCTTATGTAAAAATGAAATAGTCTTCTCCTTCCTTATTTTTTACTAAAACCAGAGGACGTTGAAACGACTGTCTCGGTGAATATTTGGGAATAAGGTCAGCCCGCGTGGAGGCTAGGTGGTCGTTAGGCTTGGTTATCGAGCGTTGGAAGGAAAAATACCTCGCAAACTCCCCCGGCAGTTATGGGCAACGATGGTTTAACAACTATCCCCTTTGTTCTCACATGCGCGGTCATAAAATACGTGTATCTCGATTATTTTCAGCAATTTAGGTGAAAAGTAACCGGAGAGGATTTACACTTTCCCTTATGGAACAGGTACTGGAACCAGCCAGAAAGGGGAAAACATGGGTAAAACACCAGATGAATTGCGGGAAACGATAGCCAGAAATATCCGGGAATGTAGGATAGCGAAATTCCCGGGTCGCGGTGGCGGCAAGGCATGCGCCGAGGCGTTCCATGTCAGCCCCCAACAATGGAGTCCGTGGGAACGCGGCATGCGGACGCCTGACGAACTGAGACTACAGCAAATTGCAGAATTCTTCGGTGTGACTGTGGAATATTTGCGGAAAGACCACCGTTCACCATCTCCGGCAGCCCCGGAAATGCCGTCAGGGGCTAAAATGGCTGATTCTGGCGAAGATCAATCCCATTCCCACACATCCCCGTCACCGTCGGCTAGAATGGGTCGGTATTGCCCTCCCTGCTGTTGTCCACTGATTCGAGAAAACTGTTGGACTCCCCTCGATAATCGCCGCCTCCTGTGGCTGATGGAAAAGTACATCGCCACGGCTGGAGGGAGTAGTTCTGGACATTGCATGGCAGCCCAATAAGCAGCCAATAGCCGATGCCGCCCTACCATCGAGGGCGGCATCATTTTGTCTTCCTCGCGTCGCTCTTCTTGGCGGACGACGAGGATTGTACACGGTGAGGAATTCGAATCGACACAAATCTTGATAAATCAGTATTTTACGCCAATTAGCATTTGCGGGTTCGTTATGCCCCATGTAATCAAAGTTTCTTGTGGTCGTGATTTCCTTGTGGTATGATTCAAACTTATTATTGATCAATGTCGGCATTCTTGTGAAAGGAGCCATATGGCCAGATAGTAATACCCAACAACTTAGTGGTTTATCGCATCAAGGCTTGTTGCACTCGAAAACCTGCCAGTTAACGAAGGAAAGCCCGCGAGACTTGGAGCGCCCCGATAGTGGGGCGGCTCTTCGCGTCGCTTTCCAGGCTCCTGGCAGGGCCTTCGAGTGGACGGTTGATCCGTCCCTTTTTTTGTTTCCCTGCTTATCCTGGAGTTGAGCATGAATAATAAGCATTATCTTATCGGTGGCATTGTTCTGGTAGCAATCATATTGATTGTATTTATGTCTGGTTCAAAGAAAAGTGTTGTCGGATTGTGGAAAAGCTCTGTCTCATTTATGGGCCAAAACCGTTACATCGAAATCTCAGATAATATGGTAACTCTCGGCGATTACACTACGATCTCAAAATTCAAGATTGAGCAAAAAGGGAATGAATATTTTATTAAAAAAGCAGATGATGATTCGGTTATTTTCTCCACCAACCTGGATGCAAACGATCAATTGAAAATCAATGTTCCCGGAATTGGTGATGGAGGGGTGGCCTGGATAAGAATGGATGAAACCTACGAACGGGAAATACCTATAAAAAATACCTACGGTTTGTGGAGAGAGCCAATTGATGGCGTTGAAATAGAGATTCTTCCAGATAAATTTAAAATTGGGAAAGGCAAGATGGAGGAAACCCAGGCTTCATATCAAAAGCATATAAATGGATACTATCAGGTTGTACCACAAAATAAGCCAATGAGAAGTGATTTGTACATTAAGCCATTAAACAGTGGAAAAAATCTCTTTGTACGCTTTATTAATCGATCGAGCGGGGAAATTGATAAGCAAGTAGAATTCTTTAAACCTGTTAATCGTTAAAGCGCACTAATTTGATGTTTAGAATGCTTTCGGGATCCATTATAATTGGAGGCAGATATGGAAACCATTCAGTGTCCACATTGCAACAACTCCGTTCCTTATGACGGATTTAAGGAAAAGCAGTTTTGCCTGTCTTGCGGGGAAATATTGCCGAGTCGAAACACATCTCAAGGCGATACTGAAAAAGCACCAATAGCGCCTGATGGTGAACGCCCTCCCGGCTGCCTTACTGGACTGGGAGCGATTTGTGCATTGTTGGCAGGCCTTATTTTTTTGATTGCGATGGCATTTATGTCATTTCCTGCTTCGGAACCATATTATTCTTTTAGTATCAAACTTGGAGCAGTAGGAATTATAGCATTTTTTGTAGGTAAAATTATTGATGCAATGAAACAACCGTAAGGGTGATTTGAAAATATAATGATTTCAAACCAAGCCGAGTTTCACGGAACCATGAACCTTCGACGCGCTCAATATAAATGGATGATAAATGCCGATGATAAAGAACTAGGAGACTCTCGCAGCCTTACAAGGAGCTTTGCGACCATCTCCTAGTTCCGCGTTTAATTCTCTGTGGTACACTAGCCTGGGTTATAGCTTTAACTTTGCCTCGCGCCAAGTTACAGCTTTCCTCAATTCAACGCCTGACCCAACAGCTTTAAAGTGTTCCTTGCCGCAATGAATCTTCATGCTCTCGTTCATGCGGAGATCGAACAGGCTATTGCTTCCCTTAGTTTCCAATACCAGATAAAGCTGCTGGTTGCCGTCTCGCTCCAAAAGGACAGCCCAGTCTGGATTATAAAAGCCAATGGGAGTATCGATTTTATATCCGTTCGGGATTTTGAAAAACAGCCTCACATCGGGATCATCATCCAAGGCGACGGCAAAGGGGCGCTCCACCGTTGCGCTGTCGTAGATAACATGGTCGTAGACGCTTTTAGTGACCTCTATGGCATTGATATCAAGGTTAGCCATGAGTTCTTCATTCTCAAAAATCTCCATGACATAATATTCATTACCTGCCAGTTTGACATAACGGATACCATCAATGGCGAGTTGGTGGCGATTGTTTTTAATGATCTCCACTAACGCTTCCATAAACTGTTGAGGATTGTTGATAAAATCGCCGATACGTCCGCTTTGGGCTATGATGTCTCGAACGGTTGCACGTTTGACAAGGCACTCTTCGCCGACGATGGCTAAAACATCGGGGAGTGGTTCGTGCTGGTCTTCGATGTCCAGCGTATGCACTGATCGTTCGGTATGGGTGATTCCTGCGTTTTCGATATTGATATCGGCCAGGCGAGAAATGATACGCGCCGCAGGTATAGCTGGCATTGCCTGGAGGTCTTTAACACACCGGGATATCAAATCCTCCGTATCGATTTGAATTCGGTATGAGGTCTTCTGCTTAATACGATTCCAGAGCGCTTTGAATTCTGGTGAATCAAGTACCTGTTTCTTCAGCTTTACCCGTACTTCGTTCGCCGCATTCCTGACGACAGGTTTTCGGTCGGCTTGAGATATGATAGCGGTAACACGGTCGCGGGCTGCCTCAAATTTCTTGGGTAAATCGAGCGTCCCTGTAAGAAGGGCGTTCTTCATCGTATCCTTGATTTTTCCTGTTTTGGTGACATAGCCCTTCTTCTCGAAATGCACTAACAACTCCTGTGCATCGTCGTGATCGATGGTCTTCTCGCGTTCGGTAATCTGGGTGTACGTAATCTCAGAAAGCTTCTCCGGCACGATGGTCTTTTCCGTCTGGAGAATTGTTCGGACTTCCTCCTGGATAGGAACCAAATCGACAGGTAGAGCGACCGGCCTCTCAGCGACTATGGCTTTGGTCTCCTTGGGGATTTCTCCGGAAGGTTTAATATATCCCTGCTCCTGAAGGTGGCGGACGACAGCCTTTACCTGTTCCGGTGATATGACTTTCTCCTCCGTTACCGTCTCGGTGTAGACCACATCGGCGAAGAGATTAAGCTGGAGAAGGCCGAATTTCATGCCTGTTTCGTTTTCGATTTCCTTCTGAAGCGTGTCGGCGAATTCGGCAAAGCTCTCATTCGCCATAACATGGAGGACGTTGATTTCTCGCTCTTCGATGCGGTTGCCGTTCTGATCCACGCAAAGTCGCAGGCCGCGCCCAACCTTCTGACGGCAGGTCATAGCCGATTTCTGTTCAATGAGGGTGCATACCTGAAATACGTTGGGATTGTCCCAGCCTTCTTTAAGGGCGGAGTGAGAAAAGATGAAACGAAGCGGACAATCGAAGCTGAGCAGCCACTCCTTATCGCGCATGATTGTGTTGTACGTATCATAGTCGCTTTCCGAATTGCCGCGCGTATTTTTAATTCGACCCTTTTTATCCTGAGAGAAGTAACCATTGTGAACGCTCGCAGCGTCGGCGGGGAAGCGACGGCGAAGTGGCTCATATCGATCACGGGCAATAAGGTGGCGGTAGCTGTCCTCGAACATCACCGCGTATTCGCCTTTGACTCCGTCCTCTCCTCGGTATTTTGCTACTTCATCAATGAAAAAGAGCGACAGTACCTTGATTCCTCGTTCCAGATACCGGAGTTCCTTATCGAGATGCGCTTCGATGGTACGTCGGATCTGTGCCTTTTTTATGAGGCGTTCATCCACATCGCCAATGGCTTTTCCCAGTTTCAGCGTCTCGCCGGTGGCGAATTCGATACACTCCTGCGTCGGGGTGCAGTCGATGCCAGCTACCACATACCCTTCGTATATATCCCGCCCTTTAGAGGCCAATACTAAATCAGCACCCGGCTTGATAGTAACGATCTTGCGGGATACAGTTCCACCAGAGAAATTGCCATCTATTTCTACCTTAGCAGAAAAATTGCGGCCTCCCTGCTTGCCGTTGTCGCTTGCAACAGAGACAAGTCGAATATATGGTTGGTTGTGGCTGTCCGATGCCTGGTTGCTGGAGACGCAGATCTGTTTGACCAAGCCACATTGATAGGCGTCCACTGGCGTAAGACGGTAGAGAAGGTTAATCTTCTCCCGATGCGTTGCGGAATAGCGCAGGACACAAAGCGGCTTGAGGTTTGCAATGGCGTCCTTGGCCTTGTCGGTCGAATCAACGCTCTGGGGTTCATCGATGATGACAATGGGATTAACGTCCTGAATATAGCGCATGGCGCTTTCGTCATTCAGGCTGTTTTGGGGCTGATTGATAACGTTTTCGACCTTTTTAAAAGCATCGATATTGATGATCATTATTTCGATATTCAAGGAGACGGCGAAGCGGCGCACGTCAGAAAGTTTGGTTGAATTATAAATGAATGGGCGGAAGGAAACATTGTCATAGGCGGCGGCAAAGTGGTCGTGAGTCATCTCGAAAGATTTGTACACGCCCTCACGGATAGCCACAGATGGTACGACGATAATGAATTTGGTAAAGCCATAGCGGCGGTTCATCTCGAAAATTGTTTTGATGAATACGTAGGTCTTACCCGTGCCGGTCTCCATTTCGATGGAGAACTGTGGCGTCAGCTTATCCGCTGCGTAATCCGTATCTCCAAACAGATCAGTGACCGGGAGGAAATTGCGCTTCTGTACATTACGCATGTTCTTCTGCATTTGGTCATGGCTAATCAGCAGGGCATTGCCAATGCCTAGTTCGGTTTGTGCGAACAGGTCGCCCTCTTCTCGGACGATGGAAAAGGTACTGGTTTTCTTTTCCTGACCAGCGAAGATATCCACTGCCGCATTGACGGCAACATCTTGGAAGTCTTGATGTTTATATTTGAGTTTCAAGAAATTTGCCTTTATACCATGCGGGGTGTTCGAATTGCTCCGTCTAGCCGTCGATGTAATAATGATGCAATGGACAGCAAGTCAAGAGCGTCTTGTTCTGATATGGCCCAGTATACCTTTGGGGCGTGAGCCGTAACATTCCTAAAGGCACTGAACATGCCTTTCATGAGATTCATCATCCCGTTGTGTTCGCTTCGTTCCGTCTCAGTCTGTTGGGAATTAAAGGCAATAAATGGCATTCCAGCTTTTCCAGAACCAAATGCCTGATCAACTAACTCGGAACCGTCTGTCATAAGGCCGCTGAGTTTCCTGATTTTTTCGGCCACGCTTTTTGTGGCTTCTAGTACAGCGTGAAAATAATTCTCTTGAAGAAGTTCTGCCCGACAAAATTCCAGTACATCCCTATGAACTCCACGGCGCATGAGTTCTGTTTTTAATCGTCCAGCCCGTTCCTCTGCCTCCGTTAAAGTTTTTGCTGTAGACCTGGTATGGAATTTACCGTCTTCGCCAATCATATATCCACAGAATATTAGAACTTGATTTAAATCCTGCCGCTTACTTTCGAATTCCATGGATTTACCTGTATAACGCACGGGATCCATTGCTTTTTGCAAGAAACCAACGACATTATTACCTGAGCGATCTTTTAATTGTCTAGCTTTAAGTGCTTCATAAAGCCTAACTCTTTTAGAGAAACTGGGAGCGGGATCATCGATTCCGCATTCCCGCAAAAGTTTACTTATTTGACTACCTGTAAGGCCTGTGTTTGTGTCAGCTAACACTGCACAAAGTTGTTCAAGAATATTTTCAGTGAAAATATCGAATATCACTGGTACGTACCTCCACTGTTAGATAAATTTGAATTCAATCCCACGGTCGCGCAGCGTGTAATAAGTATTGGACATTGCGCTATCATCAGCAAATGATGTGTCTGCTAGCACCAGGTTTGCCGGCGCGTAGTCAGCAAGCAGTTCCAGCGTTTCTACCTTAATATTGGATTCAAGGCAAATGAGAAGCATACAATCTTCGCCAATTGAGTAGGCTGTAGTGCCGTTTACGTCCATCTTGCTGACAGGATAATCGAGCGGTATACCAAGCTTTAACATAACTTCATATACCGCGTCCAACGCAGTACGGTCAGGCTTAATTCGCTCGATCATGGCGTCGAGGCGACCAAGAAGCGTCTTTTGCTCATCTGTAGTGATATGGCTGGAGTCCCAAGCCTTAAGATTGGAACTGTCCAATTTAAAAACTTTGAACCCGATATCCAGTTGCCGTGGCGTTTGACCGAGGATGCCTTGTCCAGAAGATTCGAGCAGCCCTGCGCCTGCGCGACGAATTCTCTCTTTACCGATTTCGCAGATGTTCCTAAAGCCTGCCGCAAAGGCCTCTGAATTCTCAGGAATGAGTTCGGGCAGTTGCACCATGATGAATCGGCGATTCCCACCATCCTCCATATTCTGCTGCATAACTGCGTGCGCGGTTGCAGAGGATCCTGCGAAGAAGTCCAGTATAATATCCTCAGTTTCGGTATCGCTGGATACTTGAAGCATTCGCTGAATGAGCCGAACAGGTTTAGGAGTGCTAAATATTCGGTTGCCAATTAGATTTCCTGTTTCCTTAACCGCCTCATCATTATGACCGGCAAATTCAAACGTCCACCACGTACCAGGGACCGTTCCACCGCCACCACGCAACTGATCCCGGTAGC
>Ga0192243_10413_pt1 | contig 16427 bp, 16 predicted proteins | sample Koala_Koa27_K3_FD_131233 | JGI IMG/M metagenome (GOLD analysis project Ga0192243, IMG submission 131233) | Enriched cells from koala feces incubated with labeled cellulose particles, San Francisco Zoo, California, United States - Koala_Koa2-7_K3 ... | reverse complement strand
GTGCCCCCAGTGCCACCCAGATAATGTCGGCTCCGTCCTGTTCGATGGTCCGGGCTATTTCCTTATAGTCAAACTCATCCACCTTTCTGTAGGGCAATGCAATGAACTGCATGCCGGTCACCTCCCGGTTCACTTTCATCAGGTTGGCCCGTAAGCCGTCCAGTGTAGATTGTGATGTCCCCATAAAAATCATCCTGTACTTGTGCATTCGCACAATGTCCATAAAAATCTGGCTGCCGCAATACTGCTTGTAGTCCGTGCCATAAATCCATTTCAGGTACAGGGGCACATAGCTGCTGTCGCAGATGCTGAACATCCCTCCGTTCACCACTTTCAGATAGTCCGGATGGCAGTTGGCCGTATTCAGTATCACGCCGTCGGCCACACAGATGTAATCGGCGCCCCCCGTTTGCAACTGGCGGGCAATAGCGCTTTGTACGGATTCGTAGTCGAATTCGTAACGAATGTTGAAATATGTTTGCATAGTCAGAATGTTCTCATTTCTTAAGAACGGCCTTGAAGGCCCACTCTTTTAGTTGTGCTGTCAGCAGAGAGGCTATAAATACCAGTGGTACAATGACGAAAAAATAAATGCCGAATTGGGCTTGATTGATAAAATACCGTTCGATAAAGTAGGGATAGAATATCTTGTCGAAGATGTAGCAGCACAGATACATGTCTAGCGATAGCAGCGAAACGCGTGCCAATGCATTCTTTACATGTATGTTCTTTATATCTATTTTGTATAACAGTATAAAGGTCAGTACCGCTACAATAGTTCCGAAAACTCCGTTCGATCCTCCTGCTATCTGAATCATGGTATGCTCTTTAGCAAATAGCATCGTAAATGCTGGATTAATGGCGCATATTGCTATAATGATAGCTATACCTATTTTTACCCCCCCATTGCCATTTAACTTTCTGTAAATCAGGAGAATACTCTCGTATATATCTGCCGATGAAGAAGTAGGTCAGCGGAAAGACCGATTGCCAGAATCCCGGTACCAGATGCAGCCCGTATCGGTTCAGTAAGTCCGGTAAAGCAGTCAGTGTATATAGTGTCACCAATAAAATGAGCTTTTGTTTTTGAGTCGGGATAGCCTTGTACAGCAGGTTCAGGAACGGTGTTAACAAATACAGGCCAATCCACATTTCGATATACCAACCGTAGGGAATCGCTGAAAAATCCAGTATTTTCAATCCCCACTGAATCCACGAAAAATCTTCATGTAGATAATACTTCCGGAATAGGATGGTAATGATCGAAAACAGCAGATACGAGATCAATACTCTCCCCATTCCCTTATAATACTTCCGATTGCATTCTACTTTATGTGCATTCAGATAGCCCGTCATCATAATGAACAACGGTACTCCTGTAGCATTAAATAACAGATAGACTAATCCTTGTCCAAACATCCCCGAAGCGTCAAAAATGGTTTCCCTAAAAGGTGTGTTTAGCACAAAGAAGTGTCCTGCTATTACCGAAAAAATGGCAACACAGCGTATGATATCCAGTCCTGCCAGTCTATTGGTTATTTGTTTCATTATGTTTCTGTACTAAATCAGTCATTAACTTATACCATTTCCCATACACCGCTTCTGTAGAATATTCCCGCTGCAATTTCCTGAAAGCTTTTGCGCCCAATCGCTCTATTGCTTTCGGCTCTTTCCAAAGTGTAACAATCTGTCGCTCCAGATCTTCTACATCATTGGGAGCAAACAGCCTCCCGATGGCTTCTTCCCCTTCTCCGATAATTTTTGTAAATCCTCCATGATTCGGCCCTATGGTTGGTTTGCCATATTGTGCAGCTTCTAGAATAGCCATTGGAAACCCCTCGTAGCATCGGCTGGGAATTACTACAAAACGGGCGTTTCTGATAAAGTTCTCCAACTTCGTTCCATGCAGATATCCCATAAAGGTGACGTTCTCCGGAATTCCCATATTGGTGGCACTACGTTGTGCGCCGGCAAAGCAAAACCGTATTTCCGGATGTCGCCGTGCCACGGTTATCAACAGGTCAAATCCTTTTTCATAACTCAGGCGACCGATATACGCTATATATCGTCCCTCTGTAGGGCTATAGTTGGTTGGAGCGTCAATGCTGTTGGGCATTACCGTTATGCGGTTCGCTGGAAATCCTGCTTCTGTCAGTTTTTCCCGTTGAAAGTCTGTGATGCATGCAAATTCATCCACACACTCCTTATATGCTTTCGTCAGTCTTGCCACTGCATTGCGTGTTGCATAGCCTATCGATTTTAGTAGGGAGTGTTCACAGTTATACCGCACGCATCCCCATTCGTTTCCATTCCGCAGGCATACTTCGCATGGCTTTCCGTTTCGCATAAACAGACCGGTGGGGCAAATCAATCGGAAATTATGCACCGTCATCACCACCGGCATGCCGGCTTTCTTACATTCAAACAGTGCAGCCGGACCAATAAAAGGATAGAGATTGTGCACATTTACCACATCCGGCTTTTCCTGTTGCAATATTTCCCGCATAGCCTTCGCTCCGCTTGGGCAATACAACCCAGCAAGAAAACCGTGTATTTTGCCTGTCAGGCTTTCTCTGTAGCCTGCTGTCGACTGTCGCAATTGCACAACTTCATGTCCATGCGAAGCCCACATATTCGCCAGTCTGTCCACCACAGCCTCTTCGCCGGAATACTTGCCGTAATCGTTGTGGACAAGTAAAATTTTCATCGATTATTATATGGGTCGATAACGCCCTTTCCAAAGGCGTATTATCAGATTATCTATTAACGATATTTTCCTTTTAGGTTGAATTTTTACGAAATCGATAGCATCGCAACATCCTTTCGCAAAACGGTCAAGTCCCCAATTGGATATAATTTGTTTGGAAGCCTCTTTCATGGCATCCTTCTTATTTTGAGGAAGTTTATGGTAAGCCAGCATCAATTCAGTTAACTTATCAATGTTATCGCATGAAAATTGAAAGCCATTGATACCATCATGTACCAATGTATGAGTTGCCCCACATTGAATACTGGATATTATAGGACATCCTCCTGCCATTGCTTCATTGATGACTAATCCCCAAGTTTCACTACTACTACTACAAATTAAAGCTTCCGCATGCTGATAAATGGCAGGTAATTCCGTTTGTGAAAGGAATGAAAGGAAATGGACTTTGTCTTCACAGTGATTATTATGAATGAACTTGACTATTCGTTCATGTTCAGGTCCATCACCAATCAGCACCCACTCGAAAGCATCATTACCCATTTCTTTTTGGTAACGTACATACGCTTGCGCTATTGGAAAATAATTCTTTTTAGGAATTTGTCTTCCCACAGAAACAAAATACTTACCCCACTTATATTTTAAATCAAACGGACATCCCCAAAAATCATTATCTACGACATCAACTCCCCAAAACAATTGTTCTTTCTTGAAATTCCAGTATTTTCCGGTTTCTTCCCAATCTGGTGCAGGATATATCATGGCATCTACACCGTTATAAACTGCTTGTTTAATGAAGTTGACAATTGGATTTCGTTGTACAGCTTCTATTTTGGCATCATCAAAAACAATCACTCTCTTATTGTTTTTCTTTCCCCATGTCACGGCCAATGCGCCTGATGGAAAGGCTATGGCTCCGGCAATAATAACGTCTGGATTGAGTATATCCAATAGAGGGAATAACTTTCTCTTAATCGTATTTCCTTTCAGATTTTCAGGCTTTTCTTGGGGAAACAGAATATGCCAAGGCAGGCTTGTTTGCTGTTCCTTTTTTGAGAAAGCATAGTGACTCCCTTCTCCGGCAATTTCAATTACTTCCAGCGTATCTCCACGTTTGTTTAAAGCAGTATTTAGGGTTTGCAAACGTGCCGGCCAATATATACGGAAATCTGTGTGTAAAGCTACTATTTTCATGTTATTTTTTTGAATACATAATCAATAAAACGGTAAGGCATCAGTGATAGAATTAAAAAAACAAAAAGTTTCAGTGTTAAAGAATAGTGCAAAGCATGAATGCACTCGTATAATGCCTTTTTACGGTTATGCTTTGACATAAAAATACGTGCCCGCATTTTGTGCCATAATCCTACATAGCTTTTAAAATCAATAATATATTGATGCTTTGTATATAATAGTGCTAATTCGTTACCTACAAAATCAATCGTTTCAGGCATTCGTCGGCGTTGGTCTTCGTTAAGATGTTGTTCGTCAAAGACAAATGTAGCTAATGGGATGGCATTGAATGCGATAGAATATTTGCAGGCTAGGCGTGCCCATGTGAGTAAATCTTCTCCCGATTTAATGCCGATAGGAAATCCTCCAATTGATTGTATCGCATATTTTTTTACCATAATAGAATTAGAGCAAATAGGTGGATGTGAGCAACTGGCTACTTCAAAATAATTGGAAAGGATGCCATCCTCGCCTTCAAAGGGTAGTTTTCGAATAATGGTTGGCGTTACTTTTCCCTCTGTATTTTTGAATTCATAATTACAGGCAAATACGCTACACTCAGGATATTTTAGGGTAAGTCCATATTGTGTTTGTAAATATTCAGGCTTCCATTCATCATCAGCATCTAGGAATGCAATATATTCTCCTCTCGCTTCTTCTATTCCACGGTTGCGTGCTGCCGAAACGCCAGCATTGGTTTGATGAATCAAGCGGATACGATTATCCTTTATTTTTTTCACTTCATCCACGCTATGGTCTGTAGAGCCATCATTTACTATAACTATTTCAAAGTCTTGATAAGTTTGATTTAAGACCGTTCGAAGAGTGGATGCAATACTTTGTTCTTTATTGTATAGAGGAATTACGACTGAAATCATGATTCTTTAAAAATACGAGAAATTTATTAATCAGAACGTCATTTATTACCTGTTGTCCTTTTATATTCAAATGTATTGGGTCGTAGAATAGTTCGTATTTGTCGGCATATTTTGGATTCAAATCCCAAAAATAAACAGATGAGGAGTCTGTTTTACTCTGTATATACTCTATGAATTTTTTGTATTTCATAGGTTCATATTCATTCAAAACCTTTGCTATCGGAGTATTTACTAAAATGGTTGTAATTCCTTTCTGTTTTAACAATTCAAGGGTTTTCTCAAAATCATCTATCAGATCCTGCTCAAATTGTATATGTCTTTGCTCTCCCCGTTTTATCTGCTCTTGTAGTGCATCAACATTCAGATTCCCTATTTTATAGTTACTCCAATTATGCATCCATCCACGTATGGAGCTGTTAAGAAGGGCATCCGAATAACGTGTACAGCAAACCAATTTATGGAGCCAGTAGTCGTAACGGTCTGTTGATTTCCGGATATACGTATCCATTGTCGGGTTATCCATGAATGGATAGAACAATTTATAGGAGTTTTTACTTAGTCCCTTACCGGTAAACATGAATTGGTCTACACCATAAAACACCACTTTCAAAGAGTCTTTATCCGGTAATGATAAAAATTGCTTCAACATTATGTAGCGGTCCGAAACATTGACGCCTTCTCTACAATATTTAGAGACTGTCATTGCTGTTTTATGTTCAAACAGACGTTTGTCAACAGCCAACATCAGATGGGAATGCCCTATGAATAGAATGTCCGCATTTTGGTTTAATCCGAAATAACGGTTCAAACCTTCATTAATTCCATAGCCAATACCACGATCCAGGCAGGTAAGTAGCACGATAAACAGAACAATGGAAATTATTCTTTTCATAGTTTTTAAAACTGGAAATAAACAAATTGGTCAGAAGAGACACCGAATAAACCGATTCCTAATATTAACAGTACATATTCAATGGCATATCTTTGCGGTAATTTTTCTTTATATATCAGGTGCTCCCGGATTATAAAGAATACCAATAGCCCTGTTGTTAACAAGGTGCTGAAAGCCGAACTTCCTAAACCTATGGGAGAAATAATGTCTGTACAGGTTCGGGTAATGATATGCCATGCGTTCGAACAATCTTCAATACGGAAAAAAATCCAAGCCAGGCAGACCAACATGAATACAATAATCTGATTTAAAAAGTAGGGGCGTTCCAGTTTACAGAAGTGTTCTATCAGATAAAGCACGGCATGTAGTGCTCCCCATACTATAAATCCTAAAGCTGCTCCATGCCATATCCCGCTTAGTAGAAATACGGTAGTTATATTTACAATCCATCTTGCTTGGCTGACTCTATTGCCATCCATCGAAATATATACATATTCAGTAAACCAGGAAGTTAACGATATATGCCATCTGCGCCAGAAATCTTTGATTGTATTGGCAAAATAGGGAAATTTAAAATTCTGCATAATATTGAACCCCAATATTTTACCACTACTTATAGCCATATCCGCATATCCGCTGAAATCACAATAGATTTGAAAACTGTAGAACAGGGCTGCTATCGCCAGGGTACTGCCGGTTTGGGTATTGGCGCTGCTGTAGGCCCAGTCTACATATTCTGCGAGGCGGTCGGCTATTACTACTTTCTTAAAAAGCCCCCAAATGAAAAGACGCCCGCCACATAATACGCTGTCCCAGCTTATAGGGGTAGGTTGGTGCAATTGGGGAATCAGGTTACGTGCCCGTTCAATGGGTCCTGACAGTAATGTAGGAAAAAATGCAATAAAAAGGGCTACGTGCAGAATGTTTTTCTCTTCTTCTATTTTTCCCCGGTAAATATCTATTGTATAAGATAATGCTTGGAATGTGAAAAATGACAATCCTACCGGCAAAATAATGGATGCCTCAAAAAAATACGCATATTTAAAAAATACGAGAATAGCCAGTGAAAGAATGATGGCAATCACAGTCGGAATTTTTGTGTTTTTATTGTTTTTCCGGTTATGCATTATCCACTTGCCGCACACAAAGTTTACCAATGTGGTGTAAGCCAAAAGGATGACAAAATATGCATGGAGCTGTGCATAAAAATAATACGATGCAATTAATAATCCACCGTTTCTTATTTGTAATGTCTTTTCTCTGTTTGTCAATAATGTAAACAGAAAAATGACAATCAGGAATACAATGTATTCAAACGAATTAAAGAACATTATCCTTCCCTTTCTTTAGCCATCATACCCAACATCATGCCGTAAAATCCGTACGGATAAGAAATGGTTGCCATGGAGTAGTTAATCACATTGTCTGTCATCATAGTCAGCAACACTCCACCAGCTGAAGCCCCGGCCACAATGGCACAAATCTTGATACCTGTATGGTGATGTTTGTTTTGGTAAACATAAAAGCTGTGAAAGATTAATATTAAAAAGCTACCTCCAAATAAGACAAGTCCTATCAATCCATTGTCACACAACATTTGCACGTAATCCGAATGTACAATTCGGATTGTACCAAAAGGATGTCTGATGGCATAAAATGTTTCTTGCAGATTTCCGGTTCCTGTTCCGGTCAGTTCTTTCCCTTCATAAAAATGTTTTAGAGACCATTCCCACATGGCAAAGCGTCCGTTCGAATTTATATTGTCGGTAGATATCTCTCCGCTTCTTAGTTGTGAGGCATTGGCATTGTTATCATCAAAAAACATTTTTTCTTTTACAGATGGAATCGTAAACACTGCGACTATAAACAGTAGTAAGACGCCAAAAACAACCGGTAATGATTTCAGTTTATAGTGGAAGAAATAGAAAATTGCAAAAGCCAAAGTTGTTCCCATGATACTGGTTCGGAATACCCAGACAAAGCAAGGCAGCATAAACAGAATGGTATAAAACAAGTTTTTCTTTTTTTCGTCCGTATAGTAGAACAGTGCCAGCGAGAATATGCAGATAGATATGAAGTTAATGGCTCTTGCCGTTCCGTACCAGAATACTCCAGGAAAAAGTGTTCCCTCCAGCATGGGAATAAAAGCCACTATTAACGCTACGAGTGCTACCATTCGCGCACCCAGTCCTGCTTTGAGAAAAACTTCTGTATCTCGTACGACTGTCGATGCAAGCAGCATAATCAATAACGGATAGAGGTATTTCAAGATAACTCTGAAACCATATCCCGGGGCGGGTGAGTACACGAGGCCGAGTATCAGCCAGAAAATAAATATGGCATAAACTACAGAGGCAGCTGTCCATTGTGGCCTGCGTTTGCATACAAACAATAGTCCGATGAGGCAGAACACTTCCAGTACTAGTAAGCGAATAGCCATTAAGTCCAATGCACCGGGTGCTGAAAAAGCTAGCAAGCCTGTCGAAAAGGTCAAAACCCAGAACATCTCCGGACCATCCATCATCATTCGCTCCTCTTTGTTCAGCGGATTAACCATGGAACCGCTCGATGCGGACAACCATTTGTATCCTAGCAGTGTGATAATCAGAAAGTATAGATAATTCAGTATTATCATGCGATAAGAAGATTATTATCGGGAAGAGATTTTCAGATAAAGGTCGTTGAATAACCGACTGAAACAGGATAGACTGAATCGCTGTACATATCCGGTAGCTTGCTCCGAAAATTGCTTCCACAATTGAGGATGCTCAATCAGTCTATTTATGTGGGTTGTTAAATCGCTCACATCTTCTGGCTTGTGTAATAATCCCACTACTTCGTCTTTCACCACTTCCGGCAAACCACCGGTACGTGCGGCTACTACCACACAGCCCCGTGCCATCCCTTCAATGGCTGTCAGTCCGAATCCTTCGCTGCGCGAAGGCATTAGCAGGATATCAATGCGATCATAATAGTTTTGAAGTTTTTCTTGTGGCTGCCTTCCTGCAAACTCTACAGCTTCTTCCAAATGGGCTTCCTGCACTTGTCTCTCCATTTGCCTACGCAATGTTCCGTCACCAACGATTAGCAGTCGCATTTCTTCATGCTGTGTTTTAATACGGGCAAAAGCCGGTATCACTAAGTCCATCCCTTTGATAGTCTCCAGCCTGCTGACTACTCCAATACTCAATGGACATTCGTGGCTTTTAGCTTGCTGTGATATAGATATAGTAGTAGGCAATGCATTATATATAGTGAAATGATTTCGCCTTTTTAATTGAGTTTGTTCTGTATATAGTTGAGAACTCCCGAAAAACGATTGTTCCGCCAACTCCGTGATGCAGGTAAATGCCCGTACGCAGTGCCGTTGAACGAAGTGTACTAATTTTAAGCTTGAATAAATGTCGGCAGAAGTGTGGGCAGTTGCTATAATCTGGCGCATGCCTAACACACGTAACAGAAGTATCGGAATAGCTCCTGGTGCCATATATTGCACATGTGCCACTTCTGGCCGATATTGTTTTAACACTTTCCGAAGTCCTTTGTAGAGAAATACCATTCCTTTCCATCCCCCGATACGGCATCCGGTTTTACTCAAACAAACGACCTCACTTCCTGCTTGTTGAAAGCGGTAAACCATCTCCCCACTGAATTCAAAATAGCATACAGTGACTACTCGATGTCCCCCTTTAACCAAGGCCTGTACCAAGTTGAGGGTCTGTATTTCTGTACCGCCAGTCAGTAGGCAGGGAATGCCAATCAAAATTTTATGGAGTTGCATATTTGTGACAAAATTGTACGTCCTAATGTCTTTTCCAGAAAGAAGAATACTTTTATTTTTAAAGGCAATGTAATATTGAATTTATGTTTTAAAATGGCTAAATCGTTTTTCCCTTTTTCTTGGGTTCTAATTTCTGCATATTTTATTCCCATAAAAAATTCATTAAATGCAAAATGCATTGCATTCCTTTGAAAATATTTTAGGGCAGAATTGTCGAAATTTTTATTTCCTGAAAAATGAGATAGCTGATAAATATAATCAGAAGCCAGTCGTTGTATTAATAAATTGTTGCTTAAATGGCCAGTCTCTGATTTCTGATGTAGTCGGTAGGATGCTAATGGTTTTAAAATTCCTACTACGTCAGTATATTGTCCCACCCGATAAAAAAAATCATCATCTGCAATATGTCCGGCTTCTTTCCGATATGGACAGATTTTAAAAATATCACGATGGGTTACAACTCCAGGACATCGATGGATATGTGGATGGCCTATAGTTTGATAAGCTTTTACATACTCTCTGCCATTATATTTTTTTATTTCTCCTGTACAATAATCAGGCTCTTGTAGACTTTTTCCAGTACCATCAATATAATTGCAAGGTACGAACAAATGTTTTACATCAGGATAGATGTTTAAGGCCATTTCTATTTCTTTTAGGAAATCAGGTTGCATTATATCGTCTTGGTGAAGAATTGATATAAAGTCACCTGTTGCTTTTGAAATAGCATTGTTCCATCCGTTAACAAAGCCAGAAGGCCCTTTAGGGTTAGCGTATATTTTAATTCGCTCTGCATATTTCTGACAGATTGTTAGTGTTTTATCGGTAGAGTTATCATCAGAGACTATGATTTCATCTGCAGCACGAGTTTGAGATAGTGCTGATTGTAAGGCTTGTTCTACAAACTCTGCACCGTTATATGTAGGGATTACGATTGAAAACGTCATATTTAAAGCTTTTTGATTACTTTAGCTGGTATACCGGCTGCAATACTATTTGCAGGAATATTATGTGTAACGACTGCATTTGCTCCAATAATTGAGTTTTGACCTATTTTTACTCCAGATAGAATAATGGCTCCTTCACAAATCCAAACATTATCTTCAATTGAGATACTGCCCTTTTTACCCAATCGCCTTTTTAATACAGGTATATTTATATCAGAATAATCTCCTATACCATGTGAATGATCAATAATGCAAACTTTTGATGCTAAAGTCACATTATTGCCTATTGTAATACAGCCAATTGTTCCTATATGGCAGTCTGTTCCAGCGTAAAAGTTATTTCCTATTTTTACAGATGGGGAATATTCTTGGCCTTCATAACTGTCAAACGCTCGTAATTTTAGGCGAGCATGTGCATTAAAATTATCTCCAATCATTATATGATTTAGCCCCATAACTGTAGAATCATATGATATGTAAAAATTGTTTCCGCAAGATTTTAATGAATGGCAACAATGTATTTGAAATATTTTATCCATTAATTTGATATATTTCTTTCGTAATAAAATTACGATTCGTACAATAATATTGGTAATCATAAAACTGTATGTGGTTATTTGAACTGAATCTGTAATAATTATTTAATTTGAGGCTATTGACTGTCACATAGAATTTTTCGATAATTATCACATTTAATGCCAATAGCATAATTTAGCATTTTATTTATTTCTGATTGATATTCATTATGTGTTTTATTTTTTAATATTTTTATGCTTTCTAAAAAATCTTTTTCGGTTGAAAATACATCATATATGCACCCGACAGTTAAATCAAATGTTTTATCCCAAAAACGAAGACAAGGCAATCCACGCATTAAGGATTCATAATAAGCGGTTGTATTTACAGCTATGCAGAAATCATATTCTTCTTTATTTAAACATTCATTAATCGTTTTTCCTTTATCTATGATAGACATCTGATGTAAAGATGCAAAATCTGAATAGTAATTATAATCACAAGAAGGATGTAATTTCAAACAGAAAGTATAATGCGAAGATAATGTTGATAATATCTTCAATAAAGTATTGTTTGTTTCTCGAAATGAATCTCTTGCGAGCAATATCATACATTTCTGATATTGATTATCATCTTTCAAGGTTTGCAGTTCTATATTTTTAGGATATCCAGCCAACAGTAAACGATTTATTGATATTCCATAAGAACTATATTCATCAATAGAAAATTGTCCCCAGCAAAGCAAATGATCCGTTTCAAAATTTTCATATTGTATTGCATCCAATGGAGGATTCATTTTGAAAATGAAGTATATACCCTCTTGTAACGAGTAAGTTGGTATTCTTCGTTGTTTCATAAATTGCGTAAATAAGTTTTCCAAATTTAATACGCTGCATTGGCAAAGGTATTTTTTTACATTTGAAAGATTGATTTTTTGTAGTTCTTCCAATGTATTACAATAGTGGATGCATAGAACTGCTAATCCTAATTTGTCTTTCAAAGAGAGAGAAGATTTTGATAACTTTTTCTTTATGTAACTATATGTCTTTATTATAGCCCGTGGATGTATAGTCAATTTATAAGTCCACTCCGTTGTATTGTTATAAGATGCCTGACCATTTAATTTATTCAATACTGTTTGATAAATTTCCAAATGATCCTTACGATTGTATCTGCCAAATGTTGAAAGAACCGTTTGTTCTCCTAATGGGAGATTGATTTTACTTACATCCACTGTCAGTAAAGCTAAAGCATGTTCTTTCCAAGACAATTTAAATTGTCCATTAGCTAATGACCATAAGTTCAATACTAAAACGCGATTTAAATGTACTCCCTTATATGTAAAATCAAATTGTGATTTTAGTTGTCTGTATTTTTCAAAACTATTCATGATCGTTTATTAAATGTAAACCACGGTAAATGGTATACCCTCATAGCATATGCTGTTACGCAGATGAAAGTAGCGATACTGACAATAGCTGAGGAAACAGCTGCACCCACAGCACCTATCCACGAAATTAAAATGTAAGTAATACCAATTTGAACCAAGCTCCATGAAAAGGTGATTGCCCCCAATATTTTGGTTTTGAGTGTATAATGTATAAAGCAGACAAACATTAGATATCCTCCATAAAAATACTGGCTTAGCATAACCCATGGTAGATACTCTAATGATGCATGATAAGCAGGAGCATATATAACCTGTATCAGATAGACAGATATTATCCAAATGATTAATATAAATGCCAATGTAGCAATGAAACTATATCCTATCAATTTGACTAATTTTCTCTGTTCGCTCTTGGTTCCTCCTCTATTCGCATCAAAACGTGCTAACTTTTATATAAATATGGAGAATAAGCATTATTAAATGCTACAAGGAACATAGAAACAATACCTCCCCACGTCATGGCTACTGAATAAAGACCGTTAGCTGCCAAGCTGCACATGTTTATCAACATTACTTTGTCTACTCCACTTTTAAACCAGAAGGAAAGCGCATGAGGTACAAGTGGCCACGCATAGACCAACATCTGTTTTTGATATTTCCCATTTATTTTTAGGTCCCAATATTGACGCTTATACAATACATAGATGCTTATCAAACCAAAAACGATAGTAGCAACAGCCATGCTGTATACACGTCCTTTCCATCCCAATAATAAGATAATAACAAACAATATGGTAGTGAATGCATTGACCACCGATTGAGAAATTTGGTAAATTCCAAATGATAACGGCTTTTCCTCACAACGCCAAAGCAGCATATTAACATTTGTAATACCGGCAAACCATACTACCAGCAAAGCCAGCAACTGAAACATTAACGATATATTCAACACATGTTCTACCCACACAGAGGATGCAAACAGGACAAGCATACATATCAGGGTACAATAGGAGTTCAGTAAAAGCATGTTGAATATATACTGCTTTATCTCAGACCTGCCCAGTTTATAATACATCACTGGTAAAGCCCCAGCGCTTGTCGTATAACAGAATACTGAAATAATTTGCACATAGACATTGAAATTTGTAACTATTCCGTAATCTGACGGCGTTAAATAATGAGTAATAAACGGAAGCAACAGAAAGGGTATTGCCCGGTTTATGCCGTCACAAAAAACATATATAAATGTATTTTTTAATAAAGAAGATGACGAGAGATGTCTAAGTAATCCCTGCATTAGATTTGTACAAATATTTAAAGTTATCCTTTTCCGTTGTATTCTACCTTGAAAGAATATTTAATGCCTGGGATTAACATCTCTCCAGTATATTTTTCCCCTTCGATTTCAACATCTAAACCATGCTCAAGAGCTAAATTTATTCCTGGTAAAATATCCCAAGAATAGCAGCCTTTCAAATGGATAAATTTTGCATAACTTCCACGAATTACATTATACATATTATACATACAACATCCCATAATTCGATACTTAAATTGTCCATCCAAAAAATTAAAATCATTTGGCGACATATATGATGATAATCCACAAATTCTGGAATAAGAAATACGGTCTAACTTGTCACCTGTACACAAACAGATATCAAGTTCCGGTAAATAGATCATTGATTGTTGATGTCTAAGATTGCGGTAGACAGACATCCCTACCCCCCACTCCTTTAATCCTAAAATAAAATTTTCAGTACCATCAATAGGATCTATGGTAATTATATACTCAGAATTTGCAAAATTTTGTTTCTTATTATATGATTCTTCTGAAATTAATACATAATTCAGAGATTGTTTTGCCAAATAACTACTTATTAATGATTCACTCAGCAAATCACCTTGAGACACAAATGTTCCATCAGATTTCAACATACCGGTATTACGCAAATCCATTATTTGAGAAAGGTTGGATTTGACTATTTTATAAATTTCTTTACAAAGATCCATCGCAATATACTTTTTGATACAAAGAAGGAGTTACAAATTCAATGGATAGTTTACAACTTATTAATTCTTTTATTTTATCTCTTATGGCCTGATTAATTTTAATGAGGTGAGTTTTGTCTTGCTCAATGTTTAAACGATCTTGACAATAGTTATTCTTCTCTAGAGAATAGCCATCCAATCCTGCTAAATAAATTTTTGATGGAGATAACTTACAAAGCAGATTCAATGCCATCATGCAAGAATTATCCATAATCACTTCTGGCTCACAAAGTAAAGAAGAATAATTAACGACCATAGAAGATACACCATCTAGCTTAATATTAGAGGTATGTATAAGACTAATCTGTTTTTTCTGTGGATTAAAAGTTGTATCATACCGTTTTAAATTACTTAAGAATACATAATCACAATCCATGAAATTTGGAACAAATGTTACAGATATTGAAATGCAATTTTCTGTATGCATTACTTGAAATATTTTATCACGATAATCATTTAATGAACTTCCAGGTGCAATTAATATGACATTACGTCCACTTATTTTTTTTCGCAATTCAGATATGATTTCACTGTCGTCAATTTCTTGAGATTGAAAGGATTTATACATTTTTTCTGCCAACTCTTTATTGAATAAAGAACGCTTTTCTGGTTCTATCATTTTTAGAATTGTAGCAATATGTTTAACTGTCAAAGTCTGTTTACTGCTAAGATATGAGGCATAATTGGGGTGGCAGCCATTTATTGCTGCTAAATAATAAGGGACAGAGTATCCCCATTCATGCTCCTTTTTAATGTGTCCAATAAATTCATCTATAATTTCCAATAAAGGTTCAATCTCATAACGATATTGAAAATGGTCATTCAAATAGTTTGCAATTAATTCTGTATTTAAATTCCCAGCTCCTCTTCCCATTCCATTTACTGATGCATCAAGGAAAATTGTCCTATCACAATTTATATTTACCAAAACCTGACAATTAGAAAAAGACAACTGTAAATTGTTATGTGAGTGGAATCCGATATTAATCGTTTTATCCAAATTATGATCTATTAAATAGAAAAATCTCAATACATCATATTGGTTCATCAATCCCAATGTATCAACTAGATAAAACGCATAAGGCTTTAAACTATTAACAATATGAATTAATTGAAGTAATTTATCATCTGAATAACTTGTTGTACCAACGGGTTGTACAAAAACTTTGTAGCCTTTTTGCTGAATCTGGCTACAATATTTCATAGCATCTTCCACTTCGTTATAATGAAATGTTACTCTAATACCATCAATAGATTGGCCATCGTAGTCTGATAATTGTTCTATAGAGTACTCACCATAACAAGCCATTGCTACATACATACTATGTTTCCTATCAGTAGGAATAAATTCTTTTATCTGTTCCACTCTATTAAAGACAGAGCATTCTGGATTATACTCACCATCCTCCAAAAAGCCACATTCAATAATATCTATACCTGATGTGGTAAGCTGAGAAATAATCTTCGTAATAGAATATTTCCCAAATAAGAAATCATTGACATATCCTCCATCTCTAAGGGTACAATCTAATATTTTTACATCTTTCATATACTGAATAGTGATAATAACAATATTTTGATATACAAATTAACTGTTTAACAATGGTGCTTATTTTAATAATTTATTATATATCGCATCTGCTATTACAAAATCCTCAGGATTATTGATGTCCACAGCCTCAATTTTAGAAACTTCAATTAAACAAGGTGTATCACCAATACGCCTTTTCTGTTTTTTTATCAAATCACGTGTGTATATGTATATACCACATGTCTCAACAAACATTGGTTCTAAATCTTGAGTTCTTGGAATTGATTCCGGATTGTAATTTAATGGCTTGTTGTCTTTCCAAAGAAATTCTTGCATTCGTTCAACTGTTAAAGCGCAGTCGTAAATTCCGCAACTCAATGCCTCAATTCCCTTTTCAAAAGAATGTTTTGATATAAATGGGGCTGTTGCATGTGTAAGAAGATAAGCATCTGCATCTATTTTTTCAGCAAATGTTGTCAATACCTCATTGAAACTCGTTG
>Ga0192243_10412_pt1 | contig 16437 bp, 17 predicted proteins | sample Koala_Koa27_K3_FD_131233 | JGI IMG/M metagenome (GOLD analysis project Ga0192243, IMG submission 131233) | Enriched cells from koala feces incubated with labeled cellulose particles, San Francisco Zoo, California, United States - Koala_Koa2-7_K3 ... | reverse complement strand
ACGCAAGGAACGGAAAGAGCGTACGCGCAGTGCTGAAAAGGTAAAGGTGGAAGTTCCTACGGATATTCTGCATCCGGAGCTTTATCGCGCCCTGTCTGAATGGAGAACAGCCAAAACAAGGGAGATGAATGTCCCTGCTTATGTGATTATGCAACAGAAAGCATTGATGGGAATTGTGAATCTGCTACCGGATAGTCCAAGAGCTTTGGAGGCGATACCTTATTTTGGAGCCAAAGGAGTAGAGAAATACGGGCTTGAAATTCTGGGTATTATCCGCAAGTATATGGCGGAGAATCAATTGGAGAGGCCGGAGATCACAGATATGTTAATCTCCTCCGGTAATAGCGAAGATATGGCAAGGCAACGAAAGACGAAGCAGCAGAAAGAGGCGGAGAAGGAGAAAAAGAAGGAGGCGAAGAAAGATACGAAGTTGGTTAGCTATGAAATGTTCCGTCAGGGAATGAATATAGATGAAATAGCCAAGGCTCGTGATTTGGTATCCGGAACCATTGCCGGATATCTGGAGCATTATGTCCGTTCGGGAAAGATCAAAGTGGAGCAGGTGGTGAAAGCTGAAAATATAGCGAAGATTCGCAAGTATTTGGATGAACATGAATACATGGGAATATTCGCTATAAAGGTAGCATTAGGAGACGATGTCTCCTATGCTGATATCAAGTTTGTATTGGCTGTTTCCGGGCATTAATAAATAAAGTTATTATCCCGGACAGGGTTAAAGATTACAGAAGAAAGAAACGAAAACGGGAACGCTGATGTCAATCAGAATACCGTGCAGAATGGCGATGGGAATCATTTCTTTTCCTGAATATCTGGTGATGGAAGGCAGCAGTACATCCATCGAGTTGACTCCTGCTGCTGAAATAGGAGCGAGTTTCCCGAAGTACTTCTTGATGATCGGAGTACCAAGAAGTGCCATCATCTCACGGAAAATATTAGTCAGTAGGGCAATGGTTCCCAGTTCCGTAGCCAGTTGCAGTCCGATGGAGGGTTCTTTGAACTGCGTGATAAGGATGGAAGAGAGTGAATAGTAGGCAAATCCACTTCCCACTGCCATACAGTCGAACACGCTCCATTGACGCAATAGCAAACTTGCCAGGGCGGAGAATAACAGCGTACCGATAATCGTTCCCAATGGAATCAGCAACATTTTAGGGTGTAAATGTGAAACAATGGCTTTCAGGTTCTTATTGGAACCGATGCTGATTCCCACTTGTAGCATTAATGCATAAAGTATATACATGGAAACTGTGTGCGTATCGAACTCGAACTTATTGAAAGCTCCCATGATACAGCCTACAAAAAAGAATACTATAACGATCAGACTTCCTTTCATTGTTCACCTCCTTTCCTGAAAAATAATTGTAGTACCAAACGGGCAGCAATCAGGCTTCCCAATACACCGGACACAGCAAGAACGATGGCTTGCCATCCGAACTTACCAAGATTGTTCACAATCAGACTATTAGAACCGATAGATACACCGAGAATAAAGAGCAACAGGAATATTGTAAGAGAAATTGTCTTTTCTGTCTTCTGCAGAATACTCCAGTTACGCAATACATAGCCGATGCCGATTCCTAAAAACATGGTAGATATAATAGAGAACATAATTGTATAATTTGGGGTTAGGTTAAACTGATGATTGACAACACACAAAGGAATTTTCAAAGAAGATGTTACATCTACTTGAAAATCAGAAAGGAATACTGCTGTGACTAACAAAACAAGTCAGCAGGTAGTTCCTGTAAAGAAATAGTTGGGAAATTTAGATGAATCCACTGAACCAATGCACATGCACGCAACAGGACTTACAGAAAATTGGTATTCCTGCAAGAAAAAGAGTAGCGTTATGTAATTGTAATGTTTGATTCATCATTGGTCTTTTTTGAATTTGGTGCAAAGATAGTTATTTATTGCATATTTTCAAAATAAATATGCAATAAATGAAGAGAAAGAGAGAAAGGAATATCCTGAACGAGATAGATGGTTGTAAAAAGTTGGTTATGTGCTCTTTCCCTTATAGATTATCCCAGTTCGTAAGAATCTCTTTTAACTTTTTGGGCCTGTATCCAAGCATTGTCCGGGCTTTATCAATACTCATGCCACTGAAGCGGGGACGGGGAGTGCTTTCATTCATTTCTTCTGTGGTGGCAGGATGGATAAGAGAACGGTCGAGTTTCATATAATCTGCTATCTGATAGGCAATCTCTGCAATGGTCATACATTCATCTCCACAGATGTGGAAGATGCCATTCGTCGTATGTTCTATTAAACGTAGCACTCCATCCGAAACGTCTCCAACATAGGTTGGTGTCCGCCATTGATCGGACACGACACGTATTTCTTGTCCGGCTTTCAAACGGTTCATTACCAGCTGCACAATATTACCGTGTTGTCCCGGCAGCGCCTTGCCATAAACAATTTCTACACGGACAATGGCATAGCTGTTGCAAGTTTCTGCCACTCTCTCTTCTCCTTTCCATTTGGTATATCCGTAATAGTTGACCGGAGCAGGGAGATCTTCTTCTGTGTATAACAGTCCGGCAGCTTTGTTTATCTTTCCATCAAAAACAAAGTCAGTAGATAAATGAATGAACCGGCTTTTGTATTCTTCGCATAAATCAGCCAGTTGGCCTACTGCAGTAACATTGGTAAGATAGGCTTCTTCGTGATGCGTTTCGCAATAGTCCGGCACGGACAGGGCGGAGCAATTAATGATTACATCGGGTTGAACCTCTTTGAAGAGACGCTTAACGTCCGCTTCATTCCGTATATCTGTTTCGACGAAACGATAATCCTCCGCGTTATTGGGAAGAATATCCGGATGCAGGGAGCAGCCCGTTACCTTATATTGTTTACAAGCAGACAAATCGTTTAAAATCTGGCGTCCGGTGAATCCGTTGGCACCGATAATTAATATCTTCTTCATTAGGTTATATATATAGATGTTATAGATTATTTCTTCAAAAATAAAAAATAATATCAACTACGCAAATAGATTTCGTACTTCCCTTCTTACTTTGCTCCCGATAACGAGATTTATATGAATTGATAAAAGAAAAGATGTATGGAAAAAGTAATTATGGGAACACGTTTACCCGCTAAACTTTGGTTGGATGAAGTAGAGGATTCTTGTATGTCACAGATTATGGATTTGACTTCACTGCCTTTTGCATTTAAACATATTGCCATCATGCCTGATGCGCATGCGGGAAAAGGAATGCCTATTGGTGGTGTGTTGGCTACCAAAGGCGTGATTGTTCCCAATGCTGTGGGAGTGGATATCGGTTGTGGTATGTGTGCGATTAAGACGAATCTAAAAGCGGAAGATTTCAGTTATACGGATTTGACTTCCATTATGTCGAAGATTCGTGCGGTTGTTCCTTTGGGATTCGATCATCAGAATAAAAAGCAGGATCAGGAATTGCTTCCGCAAGGATTCGACATTGAAGAGATGCCTGTTTTGAAGAATCAGTACGAGGCTTGTTTGAAGCAGATAGGAACCTTGGGAGGAGGAAATCACTTTATTGAGATTCAGAAAGATACAGAGACATCTGACGTCTGGGTGATGATTCATTCCGGAAGCCGTAACATTGGTTTGAAGGTTGCCAATCACTATAATAAGATTGCACAGTATTGGAATGAGAAATGGTATTCTGCAATGGTACCGGGATTGGCTTACCTGCCAATGGAGACACAGATGGCAAAGGATTATTTCCGTGAAATGAATTATTGTGTGGCTTTTGCCTTTGCCAACCGTCAGTTGATGATGAACCGTATCTGTGAATCTATCCAAGCGGTGAAACCTGAAACAGACTTTGAACCTATGATTAATATTGCCCATAACTATGCCGCTTGGGAGAATCACTTCGATCAGGATGTGATTGTACACCGAAAAGGTGCTACGCGTGCCTATGAGGGTGAGATCGGTATTATCCCCGGATCTATGGGTACTAAATCCTATATTGTTGAGGGACTGGGTAATCCGGAGAGTTTCAAAAGCTGTTCGCATGGTGCAGGTCGATTAATGGGAAGAAAGGATGCCTGTCGCCGTTTGTCACTGGATGAAGAGAAGGAAAGAATGGATCAGCAAGGCATCATTCACGGACTTCGTTCGCAGAACGAACTGGATGAAGCACCGGGAGCTTATAAAGATATTGCGCAAGTGATAGCGAATGAGCGGGACTTGGTGAAACCGTTGGTAGAGCTGGCTCCAATGGCAGTGATTAAGGGATAATGTCATGCCATGTTTAAAGGAGTATCTAGCGTATGGACATAAAAAAAGGAGCAACGCCTTGCTCCAACCTTTGTTAACCTTAAATCTAATACTATGAAAAACACATTGCAAAGGTACATACTTTTGGCAACTTAGCAAATAATCCAAGAAAAAAAGTATGTTTCATAACATAGATTAAGAATTTGATATTCCAATTCAATTTTTATTAAGACTTTTTGATGGCTTTATCCTCCTCTAATCCCTTTACATATACTTTCAATTAGGCATCCTGAAATCATTCGGAGAACAACCTGTGATTTTCTTAAATAACCGGCTGAAATACTGTGGATTCTGAAAACCCAGCTCTTGCGTTATCTGATTGATCGTTTTATCAGTATTTACCAACCAATCTTTGGCAATCTCGAAGCGTTTGAATTCGATATACTCTTTAAATGATTTTCCCGTTTCATACTCCAGTAAGTCGTTGAAATATTCAGGAGACAAATGAAGCAGGTTCGCGCAATACTTATGTGAAAGTATATCAACAGGCGATACCTGTTTCGTTTCGAAATGGTTATTTATGATTTTATCGAATTGTTTGATAATCGTTTTATTCGCTTCATTACGTGTAATGAATTGACGTTCGTAGAAACGGACGCAGTAATCCAGCAATAGTTCTATATACTTGGAAACTATCTTCTTGCTATAGCGGTCAATGCAACGCTCGAGTTCCTGGTTTATTTTATCCATAAACTCCAGGATGATTTGCTTCTCGCGCAAAGATATATGTAATGCTTCTTCAGGCAGATAAGAGAAGAAAGTATAGTTATGTATATGAAGTCCGAGCGGAGTGCCACAAATCAGATCGGGATGAAAAGCCAATATCCATCCTTTAGAGGGAAAATTCTTACTGTTTTCCTTCATATTGATAGACTCTCCGGGACTAAGGCAGAGCAAAGTACCATCCGAAAAATCATAATACTGGTGACCATACATATACGCTTCACATTTACACTCACTCAATAGAATCGTATAAAAGTCGAACTTGATGCCCGTATGAGCTGACAAGTCAGCCTTTGAGAGATCAATGACACTTACCAGCGGGTGTAGTGTCTTACTCCCCAGGCAACAATTGCATTGATGCACGGTTCCTATTTTGAGTACTTTATCTCCCATGATGTTGAGACTCCTGTATCTAAAATACGTCTAGTTTTTTTGTTTATATTCGTTCGGGGTGCAGCCGACATGCTTTTTAAATAACCGGCTGAAGTGCTGTGGATATTGAAATCCCAGTTCATAAGCTACCTGGCTGACAGCTTGAACACCTTCCAGAATTCTTTCCTTGGCCAGTTCGATAATCCGGCACTGGATATATTCCTGTGCAGTTTTCCCGGTTTCCTTCTTTATCAGGTCCCCGAAATAATTAGGAGAGAGGCATGCCTTGTCTGCAAAGTATTTCACGGATGGCAGTCCCTCGGTCATTGCCACCTGATTTTGGAAATATTCGTCCAGTAATTGCTCGAATTTAACGACTATATCTTTATTCGCCTGATTGCGTGTAATGAACTGCCGTTCGTAGAAACGCATACAGTAATCTAGTAGCAGTTCGATATTCCGTACGATAAGTTGCTTACTGTGCTTATCGATAGTATGCTCCAGTTCGAGCCGGATTTTATGTATACAATCGGTTACGATTTCTCTTTCCTGATCTGAAAGATGCAATGCTTCATTGACCTCGTAAGAGAAAAAAGGTATAGTTTTTGATATTCTGTCCTAATGAAGTTCCACGGATTAAATCGGGGTGGAATAAAACCCCAATCGACTTGGTACGGGGAGCCGTACGGTTGCGGTTGTCTATTCCGCTCACTTGTCCCGGTGCCATGCAGACAACCGTTCCTTCCTGATAATCGTAATTCTTACGTCCGTATGTGAGATCCCCGCATTTGGCATCTTTCAAGAACAGACAGTAGAATCCGATGTTCATACGGATATACTCAACCGACTTGGTAGCTTTTGAGAAGTCGATTACATTAACTAAAGGGTGCAATGTTTCTAGTCCAAACAACTGGTCATACTGATCGACGGTTTCAATTTTTGTTATTTCATCCATATGCTTTGTTATTAATCTGATACAAAGATAAAACATTTGGAGGTATCTTTTTTATTTCATTCTTCAAATCAGTAATATGGGTACAAGAATCAGTAATCTGTATACTACATAAACTTGCGGGCGGAAAAATAAATGGCAATGATTGCTGGAAGTAAGTCATGGAATTGATATATTTGCTACGGAGAATATAAAAAACAGGTTTTATGAAAGCATTATTCATTGGAGGAACGGGTACTATCAGTACAGATGTAGTTGCATTGGCGCAACAGAGAGGGTGGGAGATTACTCTCCTTAACCGCGGCTCAAAAAAAATGCCGGAAGGAATTCACAGTATCATTGCGGATATTAATGATGAAGAAGCTGTGGCAAAAGCCATCGCACTTGAACATTACGATGTGGTTGCACAATTCATCGGTTATACGGCAGAAGACGTAAAGCGTGATATCCGTCTGTTTCAGAATAAAACGCGGCAATACATCTCTATCAGCAGTGCCTCTGCCTATCAAAAGCCATTGACTGATTATCGCATTACCGAAAGCACCCCTCTGGTCAATCCCTACTGGCAGTATTCCAGAAACAAGATAGAAGCGGAAGAAGTATTGATGTCAGCCTACCGGACAAGTGGTTTTCCGGTGACCATCGTTCGTCCCAGCCATACCTATAACGGAACCAAACCTCCCGTAGCCGTACATGGAGATAAGGGAAACTGGCAGATTCTCAAACGGATTCTTGACGGAAACCCTGTCATTATTCCCGGTGATGGCTCCTCTTTGTGGACACTGACTCACTCCAAAGATTTTGCCAAAGGCTATGTCGGACTGATGGCGAATCCACATGCCATTGGGAACGCTTTTCATATCACTACCGATGAAAGTATGACTTGGAATCAGATTTACCAGACAATCGCCGATGCGTTAGGCAAACCTCTGAACGCATTGCACGTAGCATCCGATTTCCTTGCCAAACATAGCGATCATTATGATTTCAGGGGGGAACTCTTAGGAGATAAAGCAGCTACGGTTGTTTTCGATAATTCGAAGATAAAGCGGCTCGTCCCGGATTTTATATGCCATATCTCCATGGCGGACGGATTGCGGCAAGCTGTACATTATATGCTTTCTCATCCGGAAACTCAAACACCTGACCCGGAATTTGATTCGTGGTGTGACCGTATAGCCAATGCAATCAGTGCGGCAGACAAAGCCTTCTGATTTACCAGATTTTAATAACTACCTGCCACTAATTAATTGCTATTTTTTTAGGCACGGATTACACGGATTAACGCGGTTGTTTTTCAGCAATGGTAACCCTAAAGACCGTGAAATCCGTGTAATCCGTGCCTAATTATTATTTAGGCATTTATATACGACCTTACACCGTATAAGAAAAAGTTATAGCTCGTGGAAAGACGGGATTTTTATTAACTATAAATTGAGAAATATGGATAAAGAAAGATTTAAAACATTACTAATATATTTCTTCTTAGGGATTCTTACTTCTGTGTTAATAAGAATAATACATATTGTCCTATTCCACCAGTAATGACGCCTAAAAAATAACAAAAAGCTCTCCACAATCTTCCTTCCCATTTTTGCTTTCGTTCCCTTTTTGCGAGCCATGAATATCCACCTAGTTTTTTTGAAAGCATCACCATTAACAGTAAGAGAGATATGATTTAAGTCATTATTTGTCATTCTATCAACTTTAACATACCCATCTTTTTCTAAATCATCCACAATAAAATGATTAGAATTAATATCTCCATCAAGTTCTTTTAATCTAATAAATGATGGTTCTATTTTTAGTTGGTTTAGAACTGCATCAAGTTCTTTATCATTAAACTTACTCATGCTGCAAAATTACTGTTTATAGTTTATAAGCAGTACATTGCTCTATATGTTGTATAAGAATGTTCTTTAGCATCCTTGCGAAAAACTTCTTTGAAAATATATTGCAAATCACTTGCTAATATCGTTGATTTTTAGTATATTTGGATAGCTAAAAAATTGACGTTATGAAAACCGATTTTACTCTTTTAACTCTATCTGAAAACTTTCCCGATGAAGAAAGTTGTATCAGATACTTTGAGAAGATGCGATGGGGAGATGAAGTCATTTCGCCTTATGACAGCAATTCTAAGGTTTATAAATGTGGTAATGGTAAGTATAAATGCAAGAATACTGGACGGTATTTTGATGTAAAAACCGGAACTGCATTTGCCAATACAAAGTTGCCTATGCAAGTTTGGTTTTACGCCATGATGCTGTGTTTGTCTCATAAAAGGGGTATTTCATCTTGTCAATTAGCGAGAGATTTAGGTATAACTCAAAAAACAGCGTGGAAGATGCTCCATAAGATTAGACAATACATGGCGATGGAGAATAACCATACTTTATCCGGTGAGGTTGAAATTGATGAAGCGTTTGTAGGAGGAAAAAACAAGAACAGGCATAAGGATAAGAAAGTAGAGAAATGTCAAGGACGTAGCTATAAGGATAAGGTTCCTGTATTCGGAATACTTGAAAGAGGTGGCAAGGTTATTGCCAAAGTTGTTCCCAATACACAAGCTAAGACTATAGTCCCGATTATCAAAGAAAAAGTTGAATTAGGTAGTGTTGTTTATACTGATGGTTGGGATTATAGTGGACTACATGGGAAATATGTACAAAGGTCAGTAGACCATGAAAAACACTTCTATGGTACGACCTATGCTACCGATGAAGGTGAGATTATCGTTGTTAGTACGAACGGTATCGAAAATGTATGGTCGCATTTCAAGAGAATGATATTTGGAATATACTATCATGTAAGCAAGAAATATATGCAGAGGTATATTGATGAATATATTTTTCGATTTAACACTCGGAATTATAGCGATTCTCAAAGATTTAATTTACTTTTGCGCAACGTGGCTTAATTATGGGAAAGAAAAAGAAACAAGAAATAGACCTAAGTAACATTAAAACAGTGAGGTTAGAGATTAACTTTTCTGTTCCTAAAGAACAGTTCGATGAACTGCTCCGAAAGATGGCGCACATTACGGAAGAGAAAATACCGGATCAAGCCGAAAAAAAGAAAGAGGAAAATAAGACGAAAAAGAAGAAGGACTAACAGTTTGTAATTTATGAAGTTATTCTTATATTTGCAGCGTATCATCGAATAGATGGCACGCTTTTTATGTATATAATAGCTCAATCGTCCCTGAATCACCACCTCGAGAATGAACGAGTTATATATTACACACGTTGAGGAATCCGCATAGACGCAGATTTCTTGCTCGGTGTGTAATGGCTTGTGGTGAGCCAAGGGACGTGGAGCAATTATCTGCGTCTTTTCATATACTGGCGTATGGTTATTGCTAATAGACTGGAAACATTATTATTTAGTATTAACCAATAAAACACATGTATTATGATTATCTTAATAGGTCTAGGAGTAATTGTTTGTATTCTTATTTTTGGTGCTATAATAACGGTAATAGAAGAAAATAAAGATGAAAATGAATACTCTTTGTGGGAAGTAGATTTAGAAAAAAAGTATGGAATACCTACACTTAAAATAAAGCCGACCAAGCAAAGTCTATCAAAAAATGTGGTTATATTAGTCTATGATACTCGTAAAACCATTTACATCAATGGTAAAGGATATAAATATTCTGACATTATAGATTTCAATGTGAACGACCAGACATCATATAAAACCACATCTTCAACTGGAAGTATGATAGGCAGAGGATTAGTTGGTGGGTTGTTATTAGGCGGTGTAGGAGCTCTAGCAGGAGCTACAACAGGAGAAAAATCTACGACAAAAGGGGCTTCTACATATCGGATTAATGTAATAATGAGAAATATGAATGATCCAATAGTCACTTATGTAACGTCTGAAAATGAATGTGCGCAGAAAATGATAGCAGTGCTGAAAAATATTATTGATTATAATGAGAAAATAGAAAAATAATTGCTATCTTAGCAGTCGAAAAAGAAACAGACTCTTCCCAGTTATAGCCGACTAGGAAGAGTTTTTTTATAACCAAAAGTTATAACGACAGGGCTAGTGTAGAGTCGTATATAACTGCCATTATTTAATAAGGAGCATTTCTTCCTTGCTGCACCTCAATTCGTATTCCGAAATTACCATTAGCAGATTTCAGTTCGAACGCTCCCCGGAAATTATTCCTTTCCCAAGGCATAGCGCTGCGGTTAGGCACCCGCCAGCCATCCTTGTTGTAATCTCCGTAAGTATTGATTCTCATTCCGTTTTTCAGTTTGAAAGATCCCATCTGCATAAACTGTGGAGAAGAAGACAATCCCCAACCATATCCGTATCCCCAACCGGAAAACCCGGAGTAAGAAGGCGAAGAAAAAGAGTCAGTGAATCCTTGAGAATAGGTAATATCCGTGTTTAAACGAAAGAGCTGATTATAATCTTTCGTCATATTAGGCATATCTAAATTAAACTTGGGAAGTTCGGGAGTTGCTACGTTCATTAACCCCATATCCAGCAGAAAACCACCAAACTCTTTGATATTGGTAGATGGAGCACGACGAATACTATCGGAAGGAATTTCCGACTGTGCGGATGCAAAACCGACCGATAATATCAGCGAAAGAAATAGAATCAGTTTTTTCATCTTCGTAAAGGTTGATTTACCACAAAGATAGATAATTTCCACCTGACTATCCGCTTCCGTTATGTTTTCTTAGAAAAAAACTTATCTTTTCAATTTAATCACCGGATAAACGACAGGAGCCGTCTCCCATTTCCTTTTCATCGGGTTGTATGAACGTTCCATACCTCCATGGAGTTCGATATAATCGTTGAACTTGATTTCAAGAATCATGCCATAACCGCTTTGCGGATAGATAGGAGTGAGATACCCCTGCGAAACGTTTCGTTCACCATTCACAGAATATTCACCAAAAGCCCGTATACGTAGAAAATTATTAATCCGGTAAGCAGCCGAACCGCTAAAACCAAAATCATTTCTGGCGCCATGTTGAAAAGAAGGCATTGTATACTTGGCGCTGAACAGCCCACCTGAAAACTCCCATCGTTCATTAGGGGCATACGTATAAATGGCACCTACCTGAATATGCGTCCCCATGGTAGGATATGTATTATGCAAACTATACGTACTTAAATAGCTGTTAGCATTGATCCCGAAAATATCCGACCGATTATAGTCGCGGCTGAAAGGATCGAAAGAAGTACCCAGTCTGGGAGTAGGCCAGGGAGTATCCATAAATTCGGGAGGAGATATATGAAGCGTCATGCTATCCGTTTGAATGGTTGGCTTCCTGTCGTTCGGCGTTATATTCATATCGGGTAAGATGAAGCCCTCCTTATCCATATTTAATGGCTGCTTTTGCTCCGGTGGCAGAAGAACCGCACGGCCGATGCTATCCTTTTTCACTTCCACCTGTTGCGCAAATGCTGTACAGGTACAAAGTAAAAACATAAATCCTGTGAACTGTCTTTTATTCATGGCACTTTGCGGTGTTAAAGAGTTTAGTTGACAATCAGTTTATAACCGATTCCCCGTACATTGACAATACGTATCTGTTCATCTTGCGAGAGTTTATGCCGCAATTTGGTGATGAACACATGCAAGCTTCGGGAATTGAAAAAACTGTCATCTCCCCAAAGTTCGAGCAAGACATCCTGCGTGTTGACCACCTGATTCCGGTTCTCGCAAAGCCGTTTCAAGATTTCCGATTCACGATGAGAGAGTTCCTGTCTCGTTCCTGCGTGTAATAAAGTTTGTGCAACAGGATCAAACAGATAACTTCCTATCTCAAAATGATTGGCAACCTTATTCTCTGTGAAGAGAAAAGCCTTTCCCATCAGTGCTTTGATTCGGATAATCAGCTCTTGTATACCGAAAGGTTTTTTCAGATAATCATTCGCTCCGAGTTCAAACCCCTCCACCACATCATTGATGGCCGAACGGGCAGTCAGGAATAAGACAGGAGTCTGTTTATCCGTCTGGCGGATGCGACGTACCATTTCAAAACCATCCATTTTCGGCATCATCACATCGGCTACAAGTACATCCGGATGAAGTTCGAAGAAAAGGCTTAGTCCTTCCTCGCCGTCATTCGCCGTATGAATGATAAAATCATTTTCTTCAAGTGTATCTTTGATGATCATGGCGAGCGTCTGTTCGTCTTCTACCAGTAATACGGTAATTTTGTTTTTACTCATGATTTTATGGGTTTATAAAGTAATGGTAAAAGTGCTTCCTTTGTCCGGTTCACTCTTTACGGTGATAGTCCCTCCATGTTTTTCGACCATGCTCTTGACATAGAACAGTCCTAGTCCGTAACCTTTTATATTATGAAGATTGCCCGTCGGGACCCGGTAGAATTTATCAAATATATGCTTTTGTTTATCAAGTGGAATTCCGATTCCCCGGTCGGTAACGCTGATGGTTACTGTTCCCCCTGTCTGTCGGCAGGAAATAGACAATTCGGCTTCCTCTTTCGAGTACTTCACAGCATTATCTATCAAGTTACTGATGATGTTGCTGAAATGCGTACGGTCTGCAACAATAACAAGCGTTTCCGGTTTAATGTCCAATTCGATATGTACAGGCTTGTCCGCTTTTAGCTGGTGCTGCTCCATGAGCGGAGTAATCAGCTCCTTCAGGTTGATTTCCTCCGGATGTAAACGGAACGTTTTGCGACGCTCCATTCCCATGGATAAAATCTGTTCCACCAGCCCGCTAAGCCTTTGCAACTGCTCCTGACTGATGCGTAGATACTGGTCGCGCTTGCTTTTCTCTTCCGCTTGGTTAAAGTTCAGTAATGCGTCATTAGCCGCATAGGCTACGGCAATGGGAGTCTTTAATTCGTGCGTGATATTATTGGTAAAATCACTTTTCATTTCATCCAGTGTTTTCTGTTTCAGGAGCGTCCGGATAAGGAACCAGAAAGAGAATCCGAGAATCAGAAGAATTACAAATGAAGTGACCAGAATACCTGTCATCTGCTTTAATACCAATGAATTGATCGGCTCGAACACCAGTTGGTAGCGTTGGCTATGATGCATATTAAATTCATAGTCATAGCGAATTGCCTTGGGACTGGGAATATAACTGCTATCTCCCGCAATACCTAATGTATCTGTATATACAATGGAAGAATCGGCACTGGTTCCTGTATAAATCAAAAGAGTGTGATGAGGAATAGAAAGATTATGCTCTTTCATCACATGGGTGAGCAAACTGTCATATCGCTGCAGGTTGACATCTATATAAGTGTCCACACCTGAATGAATGCCCTGCTGAATACTCATTAACAACTCCTTTAGCGAATCTTGCTTTTTCAATAATACATCCAGTCCGCTTTCGCTACTTGCAACAGCTTTGGAATCTTCAGAAGCATTGCCAACGGTTTTTACCGTGTCTGTGGTAGTTTCTGTCCGGGAATGTATCGTATCCTGACGGCTACTATCCGTATAAGAAATCGTTTGTTGGGTCACTAATGAATTGCCGTCCGCATCATATCCGGCCGATACCGTTAGCGAACCGTGTTCCACATTATCTTTTTGCAAATCATTAACCCGGAGCACGACCTCGTTGAAGTCACTCGTCCGCATTGCATCTCTGATATTGCTCTCCATTTCCATTTTCATCGACCGGTAAAGCCCTGTCAACCAATAAGCTTGATAAACAAAAATTCCGATTAGCGAGCAGATAACCAGTATGACGATATGTTTTAGCGGTAATTTCATACTGACAAAGATAATATGAAACTATTCTTATTCTTTTCTTTGATAAGACTAAATAACACTAGATAAGCCAGTGATAACGCAAATATCCATTTTTTCTACCGTATTTTGTCGTATTCTAAAAATAAAGACGAAATGAAACGGATTAATTTACTATTTATGTCTTTTCTTTGCGTGTGGATATCTGCTACAGCACAAATCGGACAACAGTCACAGGAACCTGTCGACAGTATCAAGAATATAGGTTATATGGATAGCTTGTTTCAGGAATTGCCCGAAGTAATGATTACGGGTGAACGCCCGATAGTGAAAGCCGAACAAGGCAAACTTGTGTATGACGTACCGAGGCTGGTAGGTAACCTGCCTGTGGATAATGCCTATGATGTTGTGAAAAATCTTCCGGGTATAGTAAATATGAATAATAGTCTGATGTTGGGAGGACAGGAAGTTACCGTTGTCATCAACGGAAAAGTTACCACACTGTCCGTCGAGCAATTAGACGCTTTATTAAAATCAATCCCTGTCAGCCGGATCGAGAAGGCGGAGGTGATGTATTCCGCTCCGGCACGCTATCAGGTACGCGGACCGATGATTAACCTGATATTAGCACCCGGCACAGGACAGGCATCTTCCCTTCAAGGAGAACTTTATACAGCTTTTAACCAACATCACTACGAATCTTTGGCAGAACGTGCAAGTCTTCTGTACTCCGGACGTAAATTCTCTGCAGATCTTCTTTACTCTTACTCTTATGATCGCGACCGAAGGATTACGGAGAAAGAAGCACTTCACACGTTGGCCGATGGTTCGGTGCATCAGATGGATATGGATGAAATCATGACTTCCCGTACCAACACTCATCAGATGCGCCTCGGAATGGACTACTCTTTCGCTGAAAATCATCTGTTAAGCTTGGTCTATACAACAGCCTTTACCGATTCCAAGCATTATTCCATAGCTACCGGTGCACAGAATTCCGTTACCGATTCACAGGGAGACAGCCAGCTCCATAATGCAAAATTAGATTATCAAACCCCTTTCGGACTGAAAGCAGGCGTAGCATTTACATCCTATCATTCTCCCGGTAGCGAACTATTACATAGCACGATGGGAGCAGAGACGATGAACTTCCTAAGCCGGGATAAGCAGCAAATCAATCAATGGCGTTTCTATGCCGGACAAGAACATACTTTGGGCAAAGGCTGGGGATTGAATTATGGCATAACCTATACGACCGCTTTAGACCATAGTTATCAAAGGTATTATGACCCGGAAACAGACAATCTGTTACCGGATAATAACATGACCTCCCGCCGTCGCGAGCAAACCCTGAATGTGTATGCCGGACTAAGTAAAAGCTTCGGTGAAAAACTCTCGGCCGATGTTTCTCTGGCAGCGGAGCAATATCATACAAATATCTGGAATGAATGGAGCCTGTACCCGGTAGCTAATCTAACTTATATACCCGCTGCCGGACATGTCCTCCAGCTCTCATTGAGTAGTGACAAGGAATATCCCGAATACTGGAGCGTACAGAATGCAATCTCTTACATGGGAGCATATTCTGAAATTCAAGGAAATCCTTATCTCAAACCTGCCACGAATTATGAAACCAGCCTTAATTATATATTAAAAGGCAAGTATGTTTTTACCGCCTTTTATAGCTATACAAAAGACAATCAAATGCAAACCCTCTACCAATCACCGGAACGCTTGGTAGAGATTTACAAATTCTTCAATTTTGATTTTTCATCACAGGCCGGATTGGTAATGACAGTTCCCTTTAAGGTGAAAAAATGGCTGGACTCCCGTTTCACCGCTATCGGTTTTCGTTATCGCCAGAAAGACAGTGATTTCTGGGATATCCCGTTTGACCGCAAACTATATACATTCGTCTTGACGATGAACAACACATTCACCCTTTCCACCAAACCCGACTTAAAGTTTACCTTGACCGGATTTTATCAAAATAAAGCCATACAGGGAATTTTCGATCTTCCCCGTTCGGGAAATCTGGATGCAGCGCTTCGTTACACCTTTGCAAAAGGAAAAGCACAATTGACGTTGAAGTGTGACGACCTGTTCAATACCTCCACCATTTCGACACAAGTCCGTTACGGATTGCAGAATGTGAAAAACCACTATATGCGGACCACCCGTACATTCGGCATTTCGTTTAACTATAAATTCGGAGGGTACAAAGAGAAGAAGCGGGAAGAGGTCGATACTTCCCGCTTTAAATAAGTGGTGATTTTATGCCTTCCATGCTTTGGCATATTCTTCCAAGACGCACTTGATACTTTGTCCGATTTTCACATAATCGGCTTCATTTAAGTTGGCTAGTGACACACGCACACTC
>Ga0192243_10411_pt1 | contig 16466 bp, 17 predicted proteins | sample Koala_Koa27_K3_FD_131233 | JGI IMG/M metagenome (GOLD analysis project Ga0192243, IMG submission 131233) | Enriched cells from koala feces incubated with labeled cellulose particles, San Francisco Zoo, California, United States - Koala_Koa2-7_K3 ... | reverse complement strand
GATATATTTTTAGTTGGGAAATTAGCAGGTACTTTTCCTCCATTTTCTGCTTCATCCAAAGTCTCTTGTGGCATATCATTATGGATGGGAACGGACGATGGGCAAAACAACGAGGGGAAGAACGTACTTATGGTCACCGTGCTGGCGCAGAAACGGTACAGAATATTACCGAAGATGCCGCCCGTTTGGGAATCAAGTACCTGACACTGTACACCTTCTCAACCGAGAACTGGAATCGGCCGCAAGACGAAATTGCGGCTCTGATGAATCTATTGCTAGAATCTATTGAAGAAGAGACATTGATGAAAAACAATATCCGCTTCAATGTAATCGGTGATTTCAAAAAGTTACCTGTTGAAGTTCAGAAAAGTTTGGCATCATGCATAGAACGCACATCCCAAAATAGTGGCATGTGTATGGTATTAGCTCTTAGTTATTCATCCCGTTGGGAAATAACCGAAGCTGTACGACAAATAGCAACACTGATAAAAACTGGAGAAATATCTCCCGAACAAATAACTGATGAATGCATCGCATCTCATCTGGAAACTAAGTTTATGCCCGACCCGGATCTACTGATCCGCACGGGAGGAGAAATCCGGCTAAGCAATTACCTCTTATGGCAATGCGCTTATTCGGAGCTTTATTTTTGTGATACTTTTTGGCCTGACTTCAACAAAGAAGAACTCTACAAAGCCATTTGGGAATATCAACAAAGGGAACGCCGATTCGGCAAAACCAGTGAACAGATCAGCTAATATAACTCGAAACATCAAATTATAACATAAATGCATTATCGTATTTCCTTTATATTCATAACGTTTGTCTGCCTGCGCTGCTTTGCGACAACAGGCATTGCGCAAAATGCTAACACTGATGAAGACTCGAAACCTGTCATCTTATACTCTGGAACACCCAAAAAGTATGAGATAGCAGATATTAAAGTCGAAGGCGTAAAGAATTATGAAGACTATGTATTGATTGGACTATCCGGACTATCGGTAGGACAAACAATTACTGTGCCGGGTGACGAAATTACTGGAGCAATCAAACGTTATTGGCGTCATGGTTTGTTCTCAAATGTACAAATCACAGCCGAGAAAATTGAAGGCGACAAAATCTGGTTAAAAATCAGTCTGACACAACGCCCGCGTATCGCAGATGTGCGCTATCACGGTGTGAAGAAGTCGGAACGCACCGATCTTGAGGCCAAGTTAGGGATGGTAAAAGGTATGCAAATCACTCCGAATACCGTAGACCGTGCCAAGACATTGATCAAACGCTATTTCGACGATAAAGGATTCAAAAATGCAGAAGTTATTATCTCGCAGAAAGACGATCCATCCAGCGAAAATCAGGTGATCGTTGACATTGATATCGACAAGAAAGAAAAAATCAAAGTACACGAAATCCAAATCGTTGGTAATCATGCAATCAAGGCTTCCAAGCTGAAGAAAGTAATGAAGAAAACCAATGAGAAAGGCAAACTTCGCAATTTGTTCCGCACCAAAAAATTCGTGCCGGAAAACTTCGAAGCAGATAAGCAGCTGATTATCGACAAGTATAATGAGTTGGGATACCGTGATGCAATGATTGTAAAAGACAGCGTTTCACAGTATGACGAAAAGACTGTAAACGTTTATTTGAATATAGACGAGGGACAGAAATATTATCTACGTAATGTTACATGGGTGGGTAACACTCTTTATCCGTCAGAACAGTTGAACTTCTTGCTTCGCATGAAGAAAGGTGACGTATACAACCAGAAGTTATTGAACGAACGTGTTTCTACAGATGATGACGCTATCGGTAACTTATATTACAACAACGGTTACCTGTTCTATAACCTCGACCCGGTAGAAGTAAATATTGTCGGCGACTCTATCGACCTCGAAATGAGAATCTATGAAGGCCGTCAGGCTACTATCAATAAGATCAAGATCAGTGGTAATGACCGTTTGTATGAAAACGTTGTTCGCCGGGAACTTCGTATTCGTCCGGGACAATTGTTCAGCAAAGAAGACTTGATGCGTTCCTTGCGTGAAATCCAGCAGATGGGACACTTTGACCCGGAAAAGCTGCAACCGGATATTCAACCGGATCCGATGAACGGAACTGTTGACATAGGCTTGCCTTTGACTTCCAAAGCCAACGACCAAGTGGAATTCTCTGCTGGTTGGGGACAGACAGGTATTATCGGTAAGTTGAGCTTGAAGTTCACCAACTTCTCCGTAGCCAACTTGTTGCACCCGGGTGAAAACTACCGTGGTATCCTTCCACAAGGTGACGGTCAGACATTGACTATCAGCGGACAGACGAATGCTAAATACTACCAGTCATACAGTATTTCATTCTTCGACCCATGGTTTGGCGGTAAACGTCCGAACTCATTCTCCGTATCGGCATTCTTCTCTGTACAAACAGATATCAGCAGCCGTTACTATAACTCCAGCTACTTCAACAACTACTACAACAGTATGTATAGCGGCTACGGTGGTTATGGTATGTATAACTATGGTAACTATAACAACTACGAAAACTATTATGACCCGGATAAATCTATCAAGATGTGGGGACTTTCCGTAGGTTGGGGTAAACGTCTGAAATGGCCGGATGACTACTTCACTCTTTCCGCTGAATTAGCTTACCAACGCTATAACTTGAGCGACTGGCAGTATTTCCCGGTAACCAACGGTAAATGTAATGACCTTAGCATTTCATTGACTTTGGCTCGTAACTCTATTGACAACCCAATCTTCCCTCGTTCGGGTTCAGATTTCTCACTGTCAGTTCAGTTCACACCGCCTTACTCGTTGATGGACGGTAAAGACTATAAGGGATATTACAGCAACCCTGAAACAGGTAGCATCACCCAGGACAACATGAATAAACTTCATAAATGGATAGAATACCACAAATGGAAATTCAAAGGCAAAACATATACTCCGCTGATGGATCCGGTTGCTCATCCAAAATGTCTGGTATTAATGACACGTACGGAATTCGGTCTGTTGGGTCACTATAACCAATACAAGAAATCTCCGTTCGGTACATTCGATGTAGGTGGTGACGGTATGACCGGTTATTCAACTTATGCAACTGAAAGTATCGCTTTGCGTGGTTACGAAAACAGCTCATTAACACCATACGGTTCTGAAGGTTATGCCTATGCACGTCTCGGCATCGAATTAAGATATCCGTTGATGCTGGAAACAAGTACTAACATTTATGTGTTAGGTTTCCTTGAAGCAGGTAACGCATGGCATGATATCAAGAAATTCAATCCATTCGAGTTGAAACGTTCTGCCGGTGTCGGTGTTCGTATCTTCCTTCCGATGATTGGTATGATGGGTATTGACTGGGGTTACGGTTTCGACAAAGTATTTGGTTCTAAACAATATGGAGGAAGCCAGTTCCACTTTATCTTAGGACAAGAATTCTAATGTATCATCAAAAACTAAACGTTATGAGAAAGTCTGTTCTATTAATTATGATGCTATTTACTGTCAGCATGGCGGCAAATGCACAGAAATTTGCACTGATCGATACGGAATATATTATGAAGAATATTCCGGCAGCTCAAAGCGCTAATGAGCAAATGCAAGAAGCTACGAAAAAATACCAGAGTGAAGTAGAAGCTCTGGCTAAAGAAGCACAGAAGATGTTCCAGGATTACCAGGCAAAATCTTCCACTCTTTCTGCCACACAAAAAACAAAGACAGAAGATGCAATCGTAGCAAAGGAAAAAGAAGCAGCCGAACTGAAGCGTAGTTACTTCGGTCCGGAAGGCGAATTAGCCAAGATGAGAGACAAGTTGATTACTCCGATCCAAGACGATATCTATGAAGCTGTAAAAGCTATATCACAGCAACATGGATATGATTTGGTAATCGACAGAGCCTCTGCTACAGGTATAATATTTGCAAATCCACGCATAGATATTAGTGATGAAATCCTAAGAAAATTAGGATATTCAAATTAATTTCATACATTTGCAGCTGGAAATAACTAAAAATCATTCAAATAAATTATAGAACTATGCTAAAAAAAATTGCACTTGTAATGTTGCTTGCACTCCCAATGGGCGTATTTGCACAGAACCTGAAATTCGGCCACATTGATGCACAGGAAATTATCACTGTGATGCCGGAATTCACCAAAGCCCAAAATGATATTCAGACTTTAGAAAAACAACTTACTGCCGAACTACAGAGAACGCAGGAAGAATTCAACAAGAAATATCAGGAATTCCAACAAGCTATCGCTAAGGATTCTCTTCCTCCCAACATCGCTGAAAGAAGACAAAAAGAGTTGCAGGATATGATGCAGAGACAAGAGCAATTCCAACAGGATGCTCAACAACAAATGCAGAAAGCCCAAAATGATGCAATGGCTCCTATCTACCAGAAGTTGGACAATGCCATCAAAGCAGTAGGTGCTGCTGAAGGCGTGATCTATATCTTCGACCTGGCAAGAACTTCGATTCCTTACGTGAACGAATCACAGAGCATCAACTTGACTAACAAGGTAAAAGCAAATCTTGGTATCAAATAAGATCTGACCAAGAATAAAGAAATACCAAAAGGGAAAGAGAAAGAAGGATCATCTTCTTTCTCTTTCCCTTTTTTTGGTGTACATTTGCATATATAAATCAGGTTTGTCATGAAGCAACATCTATCCCATACGCCCGGCCCAATCGGAGTATTCGACTCCGGCTACGGAGGTCTGACCATCTTAGACAAGATTAGAGAAATATTACCGGAATATGATTATATCTATTTGGGAGATAATGCACGTGCCCCCTACGGAACGCGCTCTTTCGAAGTCGTATACGAATTCACCCGACAAGCCGTCAACAAGCTGTTTGATATGGGATGCCATCTGGTTATATTAGCTTGCAATACAGCTTCCGCCAAAGCTTTGCGTAGCATTCAGATGAATGATTTACCCCAAATCGATCCTGCCCGCCGTGTGCTCGGAGTCATCCGTCCCACTGTAGAATGTATTGGAGAGATTAGCAAGAATCAGCATATCGGTGTACTGGCAACAGCAGGCACCATCAAATCCGAATCGTATCCATTAGAAATACATAAACTGTTTCCTGAAATTCAGGTAAGTGGAACGGCATGTCCGATGTGGGTATCCTTAGTTGAGAATAACGAATCACAAGACGAAGGAGCCGACTATTTTATCCGGAAGTACATCGACCAATTACTGTCAAAGGATCCTCAAATAGATACTGTCATCCTCGGATGTACCCATTTCCCCATACTCCTACCTAAAATCCGGCAATACATTCCGGATCATATCAGTATAATTGCACAAGGAGAGTATGTTGCAGAAAGCCTGAAAGACTATCTGAAGAGACATCCCGAAATGGATGCCAAATGTACCAAGAATGGCAACTGCCAGTTTTACACAACCGAAGCGGAAGAAAAGTTTTCAGAATCGGCCTCTACTTTCCTGAAACAGCAGATTAGCGTAAAACATATCACACTCGAATAATTTTTAAGAAAATAAATAACTATTTCTCTCTCTTTTTTGTTATATTTGTAAATAACAACCCCTAATAAGTAAGATCATGAAAGAAGAAGATTACAGCAAGGCAATAGAAGTATTCTCCGGATCCCCTTGGGAAGCCGAGATCATTAAAGGGTTATTAGAAAGCAACAACATCCGTTGTGTGATTAAAGATGGAATTATGGGGACATTAGCACCCTATATCGCTCCTTCCGTATCCGTCCTCGTGACAGAGGAAGAATACGAAGCAGCCACCGAGCTAATCAGAAGCCGGGACGAGAAAGGTAGCGATTGATACGGTCCAGTCCTTCTTTGATATTCTCCAATGAGTTTGCATAGGAGAAGCGTACATATCCTTCACCTCCCGTTCCAAAGTCTACCCCGGGAGTAATGCCGACATGCGCATGCTCGAGTACATCGAATGCAAAGCGATAAGAGTCGGTTGTAAATTTACGTGCGTTGGCAAAAATGTAAAATGCTCCTTGAGGTGCTACTTTAATCTCAAACCCCATTTCCCGAAGACGAGCAATCATGTACCGGCGACGCTCATCATAAATCTGCTTCATCCGTTCCACATCCGAATCAGCCTGCCGTAATGCAGCAATCCCAGCCTGTTGAGCAACGCTGGACGCACAAATAAATAGATTCTGCTGCAACTTCTGCAAAGAACGCATACAAGATTTAGGTGCGATCAAATAACCCAGCCGAAGACCCGTCATCGCAAAACGTTTAGAAAATCCGTTCAGGACAAAAGCCTGATCGGTATATTCAAGAATGCTGTGCGCACGTCCTTCATAGACAAGTCCGTGATAAATCTCATCTGAAATAACAGGAACTCCCAGTGCTGCCACTTCTCTCAAGAATTTTTCATCCAGCAACATTCCGGTCGGATTCATCGGAGAATTGATAAAGATAGCCGCTGTATGTGGATTCACACATTTGCGAATAGCTTCTATGTCGTATTGCAGATATTCTTTAGACAAAGGAACCAAAACAGGTTTAGCCTGGGTAGCCAACACAAAATTACGGTAACAAGCATATCCCGGATTGGAAAGAATCACTTCGCTATCCGTATTGCAGAGCAACATTAATGCAAGAAGAATGGATGGAGAAGAACCGGAAGTCACTACAATACAATCCGGATCTACCGTCACTCCATATTCCCGTAGATAAAAAGCAGCAATTTCCCGCCGCAGTTCCGGGTCCCCCAAAGAATGCGTATAGTGAGTAAGATGACGATCATAAGCCGCTTTTGCTGCTTCCGACACACAAGACGGCACATCAAAATCGGGTTCACCAACTTCCAAATGAATAATATCAACACCTTGTTTCTGTAATTCGTTTGCCCTCTCCAACACATCCATTACAATGAAGGAGGTCATCTGTTCTACTTGTGGATTTGTATGTTTCATTGTTAATCTTTTCTCTATCTGGCTGCAAAGATAATTCTTTTTAGCCTGTTTTGGTAACATATCGGCAAAAAGCTCTATATTTGCGCTTTCAAATCGTTAGTAAGGATGAAACAGGAATTTACACGAATCGCAGTAAAAGTAGGAAGCAATGTATTGACACGCCGCGACGGAACGCTGGACGTTACCCGTATGTCGGCACTTGTTGACCAGATAGCGGAATTACATAAGTCCGGGGTAGAAATCATTTTGATTTCTTCGGGAGCTGTTGCTTCCGGACGCAGTGAAGTGCATCCGCAGAAAAAACTCGATAGTGTAGATCAGCGCCAATTATTTTCTGCGGTGGGTCAGGCCAAACTAATCAACCGTTACTACGAACTTTTCCGTGAGCACAATATCCCTGTCGGCCAGGTACTGACAACGAAGGAAAGTTTTGGAACTCGCCGCCATTATCTGAATCAGAAAAATTGCATGACGGTAATGCTTGAAAATAATGTCATTCCTATTGTCAACGAAAACGATACGATTTCCGTCAGTGAGCTGATGTTCACCGATAATGATGAGTTGTCCGGACTCATCGCTTCGATGATGGATACGCAGGCACTCATTATCCTAAGTAATATTGACGGGATTTACAATGGTTCTCCTTCCGATCCTAACTCTTCTGTTATCCGGAAGATCGGTCACGGCAAAGACTTATCCAACTATATTCAGACAACTAAGTCCAGTTTCGGACGGGGGGGGATGTTGACGAAAACCAATATTGCCCGTAAAGTTGCCGATGAAGGAATTACAGTGATTATTGCCAACGGGAAGCGGGATAATATTCTCGTAGATTTGCTACAGCATCCTGAAGAAACTCTTTGTACACGTTTTATACCATCAGACGAACCGGTATCCAGTGTCAAAAAATGGATTGCCCATAGCGAAGGCTTTGCTAAAGGGGAAATTCATATAAATGAATGCGCTACAGAAGTTTTAAACTCTGAAAAAGCTGTCAGCATCCTCCCGATCGGAATCACTCATATTGAAGGTGAATTTGAGAAAGATGACATTGTACGTATCATGGACTTTCAAGGAAACCAGGTTGGCGTTGGAAAAGTGAACTGCGACTCCAAACAGGCACAAGAAGCAATTGGAAAGCATGGAAAGAAACCGGTAGTGCACTATGACTATCTATATATCGAATAATCACCAGTAGGAGATACTGTTTGCTTTAATTTGCTCCCTTTTACACGGTTTTGAATTAATTCCAAATCAACATATACTTATATCTTACGTCTAATAAATTTAGCTCCAGTACTGTATAACTCTATTCGTCTGACAACTGTTTCTTTTTCGTCTGACAGTTGTCAGACGAAAGAACAACAACTGTCAGACGAAAGTTCAACAGTTGTCAGACGAATAAAATCATTCATAACGAGTACTAGTTTCTAGCATATGAAGAAGTAAATCTTTGAGCAACCAGCCATTAGTGCTTGCACAACAATATTCATTTCTGCACCAATATGAACTAGAGAGTAAGCAAATAATCACATGAAATAAACGAATGCTGACAGAACGAGACTTTATTGAAAAGGATGGAGATAAATATATCCTTTCCGATCTCATTTCCGAACTCTGCTTCAAAAAGGAATATTATAGTAGAGAGCAACATTTATTTCTATTTTCAACCAGTTTTATTCACATCATTCACTATATTTGCATAGTTTATCTTTCCATTTAATGCAAAAAAGGAGCAAATGACTACAAATTTAAACGAAATCTTTGCCGCTGTACAAGTAGCAAGTCGGGAATTAGCCCTACTGAATGATGATGTCATCAATCAAATTTTAAATGCAGTAGCTGACGCAGCAATTGCAGAAACACCTTTCATTCTTTCAGAGAACGAAAAAGACCTCGCACGGATGGACAAAAATGACCCGAAGTACGACCGGTTGAAACTGACGGAAGAACGTTTGAAAGGTATTGCCGCAGATACACGCAATGTAGCAACACTCCCCTCTCCTTTGGGTAAAGTGTTGAAAGAGAGTGTTCGTCCCAATGAAATGAAGTTGACAAAAGTCAGCGTTCCTTTCGGAGTCATAGGAATCATTTATGAAGCGCGCCCTAATGTTAGCTTTGATGTTTTCTCCCTTTGTCTGAAGAGCGGAAATGCCTGCATATTGAAAGGAGGAAGTGACGCCGATTGTTCCAACCGGGCCATCATCTGTGTGATTCACAAAGTATTGAAGAAGTTCAAAATCAATCCGCACATTGTAGAATTACTTCCGGCTGATAGAGAGGCTACGGCAGCGTTACTGAATGCTGTGGGCTACGTAGACTTGATTATCCCCAGAGGCAGCAGCAGTCTTATTCATTTCGTACGCGAGAATGCAAGGATCCCTGTCATTGAAACAGGGGCAGGTATCTGTCACACTTACTTCGATGAATTTGGGGATACAAACAAGGGAGCAGACATTATTCATAATGCTAAGACACGTAGAGTTAGCGTATGTAATGCATTGGATTGCACCATTATACATGAGAAGAGGCTGGCCGACCTCCCTCTGATTTGCGAGAAACTAAAAGACAGCCATGTCATTATTTATGCTGATCCGCAAGCTTACCAGGCATTGGAAGGCCGCTATCCAGCCGAACTGTTGGAACATGCAAAGGCAGAAAGTTTCGGCACAGAGTTTCTGGACTATAAAATGGCAGTCAAGACCGTAAAAAGCTTCGAAGACGCTTTGGGACATATTCAGGAGAATAGTTCGAAACACAGCGAATGCATCGTCACCGAGGACAAGGAACGTGCTACGCTGTTTGTCAAGATAGTAGATGCAGCTTGCGTATACACCAATGTGTCTACCGCTTTCACTGACGGGGCACAATTCGGATTAGGGGCCGAAATCGGAATCAGCACGCAAAAGCTACACGCACGCGGTCCGATGGGACTGGAGGAAATCACTTCTTACAAATGGGTCATTGAAGGAGATGGACAAACGAGAAGAAATTGAGACTATACCTATATGTTAAAAATCAAACAAGGTTTTGAGCGAAGCTAATTAAAAATTAAAAAATAAATGATATGAAGAAATTTACTTGTGTACAGGACATTGGCGATTTAAAATCAGCCCTTGCAGAAGCATTCGAAATCAAAAAAGAGCGCTTCAAATATGTAGAACTGGGACGAAACAAGACTTTAATGATGATCTTCTTCAACTCTAGTTTACGTACCCGCCTTAGCACACAGAAAGCTGCACTCAATCTGGGAATGAATGTCATGGTGCTGGATATCAATCAAGGTGCATGGAAATTGGAAACTGAACGTGGCGTAATTATGGATGGTGATAAACCGGAACATATATTAGAAGCCATTCCGGTTATGGGATGCTATTGTGATATCATTGGAGTACGCTCTTTTGCCCGTTTTGAAGACCGTGACTTTGACTATCAGGAAACTATTATCAATCAATTCATCCAATACTCCGGACGTCCTGTCTTTTCGATGGAAGCGGCAACACGCCACCCATTGCAGAGCTTTGCCGATCTAATTACCACCGAGGAATACAAGAAAACAGCACGTCCCAAAGTAGTTATGACCTGGGCTCCGCATCCACGTCCATTGCCACAGGCTGTTCCTAATTCCTTTGCCGAATGGATGAATGCAACGGATTACGAATTTGTCATCACTCATCCCGAAGGTTATGAGCTTGATCCGCAATTTGTAGGTAATGCAAAAGTAGAATATGACCAGATGAAGGCTTTCGAAGGAGCCGACTTCATATATGCCAAGAACTGGGCTGCTTATTCTGGCGACAACTATGGACAGATATTAAGCAAAGATCGTGATTGGACTGTCAGCGACCGCCAAATGGCAGTTACCAACAATGCTTATTTCATGCATTGTCTTCCGGTTCGTAGAAATATGATTGTGACAGACGATGTCATTGAAAGTCCGCAATCTATTGTGATTCCGGAAGCTGCCAACCGTGAAATCTCGGCAACTGTCGTTCTGAAAAGATTATTGGAAGGACTGAAATAACCCCAAAAAATAAAGTGCTGATAAATCAGCACTTTATTTTTCTATTTCTTTACCTGCTTCCTCCCAGGAATTAAATCCCTTATCAAGCTCAAAGACTTTATATCCCTTCTCGCTCAAAATTGCCGCAGCCTTCTTGCTTCGTTTTCCACTGCGACAATATACAGCCACCGATTTGTCTTTTTGCAACAAAGAATCAGCCATTGAAGCAAAAGAGTCATCCATCACATTGATGTTGATCGTCTTCGTGATATGCCCCTCCGAATATTCCGCAAGTGTACGAACATCCAGACGTTGTATATCCTCATTCTGAATAAGAGAATCAAACTCCTCTACATTCATTGATTGAAAATCACCTTTCTGCTGACAAGAGAAAAGGGAAGAGAGAAATAAAAATATTCCCACGATTAATTGATTCAATTTAAACATATACACTCCATTATTCAATTCTGTCCCGGAGTATAGTCAAACCCGGGATCACAGTACTTATCAAATTCTATCGGAGAGCCATCCTTATCGTACGTATAATATTTAAATTTAATCTTTATCGTCCGACCCGGATGCTCCTCATCAATATATTGCGCCAAAGGAACAGAAATGTAAGCACGCCGATTATAGTATTCTCCATCACTGTTCGCATCATGGTATAACAACATATTCACAATACCATTTGTTTTAAGTTCGGACACATCTTCCACTATACCGAAAACATGCCCCTTACCTATACTGACCTTGAGATTCAAAATCATATTCAGATAATCCCTTCCGAGCCAGATACTGACCATCTCTACCGGATCTAGCTTTATTCCGTCCTTGTAAACCGGATCATCTTCCGGTTTAGGCACTGGTGTTATAAGCGATTGCAAAGAATATATAGTAGCGGTGTTCTCACCGGAAAGTACCTCATAGTTACTCATTACACGTCTGGAAGTGTTTGGAGAGATAGTAGAACCCGTACGGTCTTCCGAAACAGTCAAGACTTCTCCCTTATCAGGAATAAGCGTTTGTATGCGACCGTCTTCTCCAGCCTCCACAGTCACAAATTCCAGTTTCACCGAAGGATAATAATAGTCATCATCTCCACAGGCAGTCATCAGGAAAAGCAATCCCCACAACCAAACAACATGTAATTTTCTTCTTTTCATCGGCAAGCTGCTAAATAATTAACTAACGGATTGGAATACATTAATAACAACTTCTCACGCAAAAAGTCTTCATCCTTATTCGGAATCTTGATTTTTGCCAATTGTTGTTCAATATAGTTCATAAACTGCTGTTTCTCTTCTTCCGTGTAATTGGACACGAATTCCGTTGTGCTATTCAGCCAATCATACGCCACATAATTTCCCGGATATATCCGATAATTACGATGGATGCGGCGATCAAGACAGGCAGAAATACGGGCAAACAAATCCGGTTTCGGCAACGAACGGTCCAAGTCTTGCAAGTCATCATTCAGGCAAGGAGCAACCTGAAAATGTACCCTGCCTTTATATCCGAAAAGACCAGTCTGCATATTAATCAAATCATCCTGTGTCGTCTTTTTATATCCTTCGATGTCCCTCTTCAACTGAAACTCTTGCGCTTTCAGAAAATCACACGGATCATATTCGTATGAAATAGCAAGAGGAGCAATATTCATTTCCATCAGGCGGTCTATCAAATCGCCTTCACCTCCCATTGCCAACATTTTCAATACACTGTCTTGTGTACGGTCATTCGAATCTTTTGCACGTCCTTCACGCTGCGCAATCCAAATAGACTGATTCTTCTCTGAAATGGTGTAATGCATATAACGGGACATACGCGCTGAAGATTCCAACATCTGCCGCATAGTCAACGCCCGCTGTACAATAAATGATTTATTGACACGCACCAGTTTCTTAATCCAGGGATAAATAAGCAAATTGTCGCCAATCGCAATTTCTACCGTATCCATTCCCTGGTCAATCAGCAAAATAGAGAGAAAGCCCGAATCAAGAATAATGTCTCTATGATTCGATATATACGTATAAGCTTTGCTTTTATCCGGTATGGCGGTATGATCCAGTGTCAGTCCGGCAGTATGATCTGCCGCTATCTTCCACAAAATGCCATAGCAAAATGCCTCCTGAAAATCAAGCTTAGTCTTACAGGCACGCATCTTTTGCGCCAGAAGTTCAAATGGAACGTTCGGTATAGCACCGGTAGCAGCTTTCTGAAAAGCCGGATCGGCAATCAGTTCCTCAAAGATTTGAGGAAGTTCCTCATCATTGTAAGGACGAATTTCATTAAACTCTGTCAGATCCATAAGTCTCAAGTATTATGTGCTCAAGTATTAAGTAATAAGTATAAAGTATTAGACTGCGTACAAACCGCATGGTTAATACTTGATACTTGATACTTAATACTTAAAACTTGTTTTCAATAATATCAGTCATCACATCCTTTATATCCAGTCCGGCTGCACGCACTTGCTGGGGAATAAAACTGGTAGTAGTCATTCCCGGAGTAGTGTTTACTTCGAGAAGATTCAGTTTTTCACCGGCAGTTATAATGTAATCTACACGGATAATACCGGAACAACCTAATATATCATAGATAGCTGAAGTCAGCATCTGTACGCGTTTGGTCAATTCATCCGAGATACGCGCAGGAGTGATTTCATCTACCTGTCCATTATATTTAGCATCATAATCAAAGAACTCATTGTGCGTCACTACTTCCGTAGGCGGAAAGATCACCGTCTTCTCTTTTGTCTTATAACAGCCGCAAGTCAGTTCCGTTCCGTCCATAAACGCTTCAACAATCACCTCTTCCGCTTCTCCGAAAGCTTTAACAATGGCCGGTTGTATTTGTTCTTTTGTCTTCACTTTCGTAACCCCGAAACTCGAACCTCCCAAACTAGGCTTGATAAAACAAGGCAGGCCGATCTTTTCCACTACTTCGTCGTCAGAAACCGATTGTCCCCGGCGCAACAACAGTGATTCGGCAATGCACACCCCGAAAGCTTTCAGATATTGATTGCAGGTAAACTTGTCATAAGTAATGGCAGCCGCCAACACTCCACAACAGGAATATGGAATACGCATCATATCAAAATAGCCTTGCAGCCTGCCATCCTCACCCGGCGTACCATGGATGGTGATATAAGCAAAGTCGAACACAACCTTTTCCGTTCCGTTCATAAAACTAAAGTCATTTCTATCCACCGGCACTTTGTTTCCGTCCGGTAATTGTACTTCCCAGCGACGGCCTTCCATCTCCACGATATACAAATTATACTTTTCCTTATCAATAAAGGAATAAATACCCTGTGCGCTACGCAGGGAAACTACGATTTCAGAGGTATCTCCTCCTGCTACGATAGCGATGTTGCGTTTCATTCTAATTCTCTATTACTTATATAGCCTCTCCACTTCTCGATAAGCCGGGTCATGTCATCCGGAAGTTCGGAAGTAAAATACATCTCTTCACCTGTGACGGGATGCACAAACCCCAACGTCATAGCATGCAAAACCTGTCGGGGACAAGTGTCAAAGCAATTATTTACAAACTGTTTGTATTTACTAAAATGGGTTCCTTTCAGTATCTCATGACCGCCATAGCGTTCGTCATTGAACAGCACATGACCGATATGTTTCATGTGGACACGAATCTGATGAGTACGTCCTGTCTCAAGTATACATTCCACAAGGGTTACGTATCCCAGTCTTTCCAGTACGCGGTAGTGTGTAACGGCATGTTTGCCCACTGTCGGATCGGACATCACCGCCATTTGCATCCGGTCTCTCGGATTACGGGCAATATTACCGACAATCGTTCCTTCATCCTGTTCCACAACACCCCACACCAAAGCACGATATTTGCGTTTGGTAGTCTTATTAAAGAATTGAATTCCCAAATTTGTTTTGGCATCCGGTGTCTTGGCAATCACCAGTAAGCCTGAAGTATCTTTATCGATGCGATGAACAAGTCCCACGTGCGGGTCATTGGCATCATAATCCGGTATATCCTTCATGTGCCAAGCCAGCGCATTGACCAGCGTGCCGTGATAGTTTCCGTGTCCCGGATGCACGACCAATCCCGCCGGTTTATTCACAACCATCAGATAAGGATCTTCATAAACGATAGTAAGGGGAATATTTTCAGGAATAATTTCATTTTCATAACGGGGACGGTCCATCATCACTGTAATGACATCCAGCGGTTTCACTTTGTAGCTACTCTTCACCGGTTTGCCATTGGCCATAACGAATCCATCTTCGGCAGCTTTCTGAATACGGTTGCGCGAAGCATTGACAATACGTTCGAACAGATATTTGTCGACTCTGACCATCGCCTGCCCCTTGTCTACAACCACGCGGAAGTGCTCGTAAAGCTGGGATTCGTCACCGACAGGTTCTATATCATCCAAATCATTCTCCAGTTCATCCGGAAGTTCTTCCTCTATCATGCGAGTCCGTTTCTGTTATTTATCTATTAAAACCAACTATCATCTTGGGCAGATGATGATTCCGACGTAACCGGCTTCTCCGTATCCACGAAAACTTCGACCGAGTCCTCTTCTTCCGACATATCACCGGAGCCGTCTCCTACCATCAATGTCAAAGAAGCTCCCAAAGGAATCTTTTCTCCGGCAGCCAACTGACGTCCCTGATATTTCACACCGTACACCCAGTCTTTCTCACCATTTACCAATTGAATCTGATTCAGTTTAAAACCGGCATTCAGTAACTTAGCCTGTGCCTGCCGGAGCGAGCTGTTGTCCGCCACATCAGGAATGGCACGTAAAGGGACATCCAGTGTATTAACAGTCAGGTATACCGTACGTCCTTCCTTCACTTTCTCACCGGCTCCCGGTTTCAGTTCAAGAATGATACCCGCTGCTTTATCCTTGACATATTTAGTATCGGAAATCACATATACCAGACCGTGATTCCGGAACATCTTCGTAGCTTCTTCCACTGTCATTCCTTTCACATCGGGAACTACCACGCTTTCACCATGATGTGTATGTATATCAAGCCATTTCAACACACCAAATATCATCACTATCACCACCACAATCATGGCGATAATATTCACCCAGAAATATTTATTGTTTTTAAAAGAAAAGAATTCTTTAATAGTCATACGCATTGCTGTTAATATGCGCCAAAGATACGACAAAATAGTTGAACTTTTAAAAAGTAGGCGATGAAAAATGTCCCTACCTATTATGCAAGGACACTTATCATCACCAGAATTGCTGCAACTATAATCCCCACTCTTATAGATTTCAACAACCTTATAATGATACGGGATTTCAGGTCCCGGATATACTCTACCATCGCATATGTTCGTTTATGAGTTTTATTTAATCTCACAAAGAAAAGCAAAAAGTCATAAACAAGAGCAAATAATATCGCTTTTTAACATACTATCCCCTTGAAAAACAGAGAAACAAAAAAGGCGAAGATTAAATTCTCCGCCTTTTTTGTTTCCTGATGACAAGTGATTATCACTTTTGTCCGTTGTACTCATCAGAAACA
>Ga0192243_10410_pt1 | contig 16487 bp, 16 predicted proteins | sample Koala_Koa27_K3_FD_131233 | JGI IMG/M metagenome (GOLD analysis project Ga0192243, IMG submission 131233) | Enriched cells from koala feces incubated with labeled cellulose particles, San Francisco Zoo, California, United States - Koala_Koa2-7_K3 ... | reverse complement strand
AGGCGCCTTACTGGAATACAGGGTATTGACAATGATGCAGCTTTTGGTCTGATTACCACTGATACCAGGGAGATGGTTCCCTTAGAAAATATAACAATGATTGATGCCGGACTCAGTGAAAATCTGATGAAATTGAATCGTAATGTGCTGGATTATACATTAGGAGATATTCTGAAGCCCGAAGAAATTGCAGCTCTGGATGAGCGACTGACACAGGTAAAAGATCATATATTGAACGACAACGTGAAGCTTATGCATCCTGATGAATGGTCAAAAGAGACTGCTGAACAGATGGCAAGAGGACAGAGATATGTGCAAACCATAAAAGGCGGTATTAGTGATATAAAGACAGAGCTTGAAAAGGAAGCGAAATCCGACAGCAAGAAAAACGCAGAGAAATCCGACAACAAAGAGAAAACAGAAAAACGGCAGCTGGAGGAGCCGGAGACAGCCGCCCCTGAGAAAGCAGACGTCGAAAAAGCCCCCAAAGGAACCTCTGCAAAGCCCGAAAAAGCCGACCCAGAATCCGAAAAACAAATGGAAACCCAAAAGCCGGAGAAGCACGAGCGGAAGGAAATCCCTCTGAATGATCTGGAAGACATGGTGAAGTCTGACAGGAAGATGGAGAACGCTCAGAAAGAAAAGGAGGCGCCTAAGGCCGACCACCAGTGGGAACGCAGAAGCCCATCCGTTCCCCTCAACACAGGCCGGCGTCTCCACGGGGAATTAGGAATCGGTCAGCATCACCGCACACCAGGCGGTCCGTCCAGGTAATCAAACCTCTTCTCTCCTGCCCTCTGCCGATCCGTTCACTTTGGACCGGCAGGGGCTTCTCTCTATATCCCCTCCAAAACCGCACCTCCACCGTAAATACTCCATCCCCATCATGATACTCCAGCTCCCCACCATACCTTCCCGCGGCCCTCTGGGCGCTGTTCAGTCCAAGGCCGTGGAGCTGTCCGTCCTGTTTCGAGGAAATCAGCTTCCGCTTCCGGTATTTGGGCGGCTCGGCCATGGAATTGGAGATCGTAATAAACACCATATCATTGGCCTTTCTGATCTTCACCTGAATCCATGCTTTCCCATCCTCCAGCTTAGAAGCCGCCTCACAGGCATTGTCTAACAGATTGGCAAACAGGCTGCAGATATCCTGGCTTTCCATGCGCCGGATATCCACCGCATCCGACTGAATCACAAAAGTTATCCCCTGTTTTTCCGCCCGGCTCTTAGCGTGGTTTAAGAGAACATCGAGCGTCAGATTGCCGCTCCAGACCGCCATGTTCAGCTGCTCTAAGGGACCACAGATTCTGTCTATATAGTTCTGGGCCTCCTGATACCGCCCCTCGTCGATCATGGTGGACAGAATCAGCAGGTGATTTTTCAAATCATGGGACAGCTCCTCCTGCTCCTTCTGCTGCCTGATCATCATCTCGTACTCCCGCTGGATCATCTGATCCCTCAGCTGGAGGACCAGCCTGTTTTCCTTCTCCTTCGCATACTTGGAATAAAACACCAGCAGAAAATAAAATCCCAGCAGCAGCACAAGGCATAAGCTCCAGCTAAACAGCGTGTAGAGATTGGTCTCCTGAAGCGTCAGCCAGGACAGGAACCCCACCCCCAGAGAGCCCAGCAGAGATACGGTAAACAACAGGCTGACGCTGTAGCGGAGCTCTCGTTTCAACGCGCGTCTGACCAGGAGATAAAACAGGACCAAAAGCAGCTTGTCCGCGACCAGATATCCGCAGCGCCACAGCGACAGACTGTTGATCACCATCTGGGCGAACTGAAGATTTCCTCCCAGTACTCCCATCACCGAGAGGCAGAAAAAATCAATGATATAGACGCACAGAATATAAAAGCTGACCAGGGATACCGCATAAAACACACTGACCCGGAACACCATCACAATCGTAAGACAGATATGGAACACGAACCAGAGTGTGACAAGGAATGGAAACACATGCAGCTGCCCCGCAGCCTGCATCGTCACCATCAAAACCGCGGACAGAAGGATAAACCGAAACTTCCCCCTCACCTTGTCAGGCACAAACAACTGTACAAAATGGTAGCAGATCCACGCCTCTATAAAGTTGGCCGCCAGCTCCCCCAGATAAAACAGATCATTCATAGACGTTTCCTCCAGAACTCGCTGATGGAATTCCGCACCGCCTTCAAATAGCTTCCTCCCACAGGCAGAACCTCCCCGCTGCGGATCAGAACCCGGTTTTCCTCCATCTTGATTACATGATACAGGTTTACGATGTAACCACGTTCAATCATCAGAAATTCTTCCCGGTCTAATTCCTCCAGAACCTGGCTTAACGGTTTGCGCACCGAAGTCTCCCCTGTTCTGGTCACAAAGACTGCGTATTTCTGTCTCTTGCAGATATAGAGAATATCGTCCAGAGGAATCTTCTCCAGCCTCTTGGGGGATTCGATTAAGTAACTGTCCTGCTCCTTTAAGGACAGCAGGCGGAAGCCATCGGTCAGCGCCATCGTCAAACAGGTTTCCAACTCCGACTTGGGGATATATCGGAATATGGAAAGCTCATATGCCTTGACGGCGTACTGCGTGTGGGACGTGATAAAGAGGATCAATGCTCCGGGCAAAAAGTTTCGTATCTCCGCCGCCAGCTCCATCCCTGACACGCCGGGCATCTCGATATCCAGAAAGAACATGTCAAAATGCTCTCTTTCCTGGATGTCGTAGACCAGCATCCGGCTGTCCGTATACCGCTTGATCTCCGCCGCCGTCCCCTACTCTCTGCAACAGCGCCTGATCACCGCCTCCACCTGGTCTGCATATTCCTGCTGATCATCACAAACTGCCAGTCGAATCATACTCCCGCCTCCTTTTCCCAGCCTCAGTTTTTGACTGCCAGCTTTAATATCTCCCGGCTGATGTCCTTCACCGTCTGGGAACACTGATAATCCTCATCCTGGTACAGGAACTGATGAAGTTTTACGACATTGGATTCCAGCGTCGAAGGCAGCACAAAGTTGCCGTTTAAAGAATTGATATGCGCTTCCTCATGCTGGAACGGAAAACCGGTCGCCCCCACCAGACGGTAATTTCCCATATTTTTGGCAAACGGCAGCAAATCCTCATCGCTTATGCTGGTCTCTATCTGCGGAAGAACCGTCACCAGAATCTGATTGACCACCGCTAAGTCCGCATGTTTTAACTTCTCCAGAATCAGTTCCATGACCTCGCGCTGCCGCCTTGTCCTCTCAAAATCCGTATCCATCAGTCTCAGACGGCAGTATGCCACCGTCTGCACCCCGTCCAGATGCTGATATCCCTCTCCGCTCAGCTGCTCGGACGGGATTCCCGACACATTGACGGTCTCTGTGATAAAGGAGTTGATATAAGCCGCCTCCGCCTTCGTGATCTCTATATCGATTCCGCCCAATAAGTTGACTGCGTCCGCGGCCGCCTGGAAGGAGAAGGTAACATAGTCCTCGACCTGAAGGTCCAGATTCTCATTGAGAGCCATGACGGCGGACGCCGCTCCCTGCCGGTAGCTCTGGTTAATCTTCTGAAGCATGTGCTCCTCCCCCGGCCTCCTGGTCAGCGTGTCACGGTACACCGAGGCCAGACGGACCTCCCCGCTCTCTTTGTTGACCGTGCAGAGAAGTATGGCGTCAGACGTCGTGTCCTTATAGGAACCGCTGCGGCTGTCCGCGCCAAAGATGGCAACCGTCCAGTAGTCCCCCCATCTTCTCCTTCGCCTCCTCCTCCACATGGGGATTGGTGATATCCGCGATATCCTCCTGCGGCGCCGGAGCCGCCGAGTTGGCCAGCTTTGTCACGTACAGCAGGCCCGAACAGACGAAAAACAGCAGAAGGGACAGCAGCGTGATCCCCACTTTCTTCCATATTATATGTGGCTTCATTTTATATTCCCGCCTTTCTGTTAAAATCCATTTTCATGTCACAGTTTGATTTTAACAAATATCCCGCGGAAAAACCAATCTGTCCCCAAATCCCCCCTCTTTTTGGCCCATATCGCAGAAGAACCGGCATTAAGCCGCCTTTTTCTCCAGCCAGACAAACATGCCCAGGCACAAAGCAATCTGCACCAGACTGGAAGCCGGCGTTCCCAAACCGATCTGGAACAGAGTTGCTCCGGCCATACGGCTGGTCAGATACACAACCGGAATCCTCACAAGAAATGCCCCGATGATTCCCTGTATCATGACAAACAACGTTTTCTCACACCCATTATAATACCCCATGAAACAGAACAAAAACGGCGTCAGCATACAGTCGATGGCATAGGCGTTCAAGTAGCTGTGTGAAGCCGTGATAACGTTCATATCCTTTGAGAACAGCCCGGACAGCAGATCCCCGTGGAAAAATGTGAGCCAGGCCATGAACACTCCCGCCGCAAATGCCGTCAGCACTCCATATTTTAACGCCTTTTTTGCCCTGACCGGATTCCCGGCGCCCATATTCTGGGCTACGAAAGCGGACATGGACTGCATATAGGCGGAGGGCACCAGCATGATAAACACACAGACCTTTTCCGCTATGCCCACTCCCGCCGAGGCCGTCACGCCAAAGGAATTAACCACGGTCTGAATCACCAGAAAGGAGATGCCGACCAGAAGATCCTGCAGCGCCACCGGCGTTCCAAGCCTCAACTCCTTGCCTATGATCCTTCGTGTAAAACGGATATACTGCCTGGAGAAATGAAACGGCAGCGTCATATTTTTAATCATCACCATGGAGAGCAGTACACTTACCGCCTGAGCGGCGACAGTTGCCAGGGCCGCCCCCGCTGCTCCCATATGAAACACCGCCACCAGCAGAAGATCCCCCCGCTATATTTACCACACAGGCGATCATCACCGTGATGAGAGGCGTTTTCGAATCGCCGATCCCCCGGAACACGGCCCCCAGCATATTATACGCCACGATAAACACCGAGCCCGCGCCGCAGATCCTGATATACATGGCAGTCCGGTCAAACGCCTCCTCCGGCGCGTGCAGAAGCCCCGCAAATATCCCGGCTCCGCCCATCAGCACCACCGTCAACAAGACCGCAAACACCGCCAGCAGGCATATGCCTCCGCCAATCGCCTCCCCCGCCTCATTCGGCTTCCCCATCCCGATCTTCTCACCGACCATAATCGTAATCCCCATAGCCAGCCCAGTGACAATCATCGTGACCGTCGATAAAAGCATACTCCCAGTCGCAACTCCCGATACATCCGCAGTCTCCCCAAACCTCCCCACAACCAGCAAGTCCACTCCGCCATACAGCGCCTGTAAAAACAACGTGAACAGAACCGGCACTGCAAAGCGGATCAAAGACCCCAATATATTCCCCTCCGTCAAATTCTGCATTTTTTTCATAATGTATTTCCTCCAGCTTTTATTTCTTTTCATGTGATACAAAAAGAGCCGGATAAGAACAGATCTTCCAATCTGTAGCCTTATCCGGCTCACCATTTCCAAACGAATGATTTGCCCTCCGAGCAAGCATTATTATTATAGCAGATTAAATTGGGGTGTCAAGAAGGAATGCCTAGTCATTTTTCCTACTCCTAAGATTTCCAAAAACCTCTTCACGCGTATAACGCCTGCTGTCAGTTTCAGCAGCAAGGTCCGCTTCATCTAACGCAGCTTCTACTCCGCTCGTCAATTTGGAATACTCTTCCAGACTTAACACCACCATAGCGCCATATCCATTCTTTGTAAGATACACAGGTTCACCCCCATTGACAATCCTTTCTATCTCCGGGAACTTATTTCTCAAATCAGAAACCGGTTTAATCTGTATCATGTCGCCGCTCCTTTATCAGAATTTTATCGGAACTTTATCTTCATTACTATTATAATCGGAAACAGAAGACTTTACAATCCATATTTTAAATTTTTTGATCACTAATCTCGCCTTAGCATCTGTAAACTAATATATTGTGACACGATTGGCAAAAGGCTGTCACGCGCCGTGGCAGCCTTATGTCTTTTCTTCTATCCAATCGGATACATCATCATCCCCAGCCCCACTCCCAAAACCAGAGATATCGTTGTAAATACCACGGATGTCACAAATACCGGGAAATAAGCTTCCTTATAGCTGTACCCGGAGTAGTCCATCAGACCTACCACGCCGCCGTTGTGGGGGAGGCTGTCGAAGCTGACTGACGACATGGTGACGATCCTGTGCAGAATCTGGGGCTGAACGCCGAGGGCTAAATACTTATCGGCAATCACCTGCATGGACAGCGCCGTTCCTGCGGAGCCGGAACCGGTAGCGCCTGCGATCAGACTACTGGCCACGGCCAGGGAGATGAGGGGATTCCCCGCCGAATTCTGCAGTGTGGTGATCAGAAACTGGAAACCGCTGCTGCCCTTCACCACGGTTCCGAAACCAACTACGGCGGCGATGCTGATTACCACATTGACACAGCTCATGGCGCCCTGATTGATCGTCTTTCGCTTATCCGGTATATATTTCCAGAACAGCAGCAGACCGGAAAAGATCGCTAAAAGCGTCGCCACAATCACATTCCATTTGAGTATATTTAACGCCGTGATCAGCAGCAGCATGGGGATCATGGCCAGAATACCGTTCATGCCCTTGTCGTCCACCGTGATGTCCTTGGCATTCTGATTGCCGTCCTCAAATCCCCATTGATTTTTCCGCGCCTTCCGGAACAGATGCTCACAATAGCACACCAGCATAATCATACAGGCGAGACCGCAGATCGTGCCAACCACCGGAGCCGCGGAAGCCGTCGTTCCCAGATACTGGGTGGGTACGATATTATTGAGCTGCGGAGTTCCCGGGAACATGGCGGAGGCAAAGGTTGCCACCGAGCCATAGAACACGCCGGGTATATACTTCCGCGGCAGATCGGCCTCCTTGAACACCGCCAGCAAAATCGGATAGGCGGCAAACATAATCACAAACACGCTGATACCGCCGTAAGTCATCAGCGCGATAGCAAGCATACAGCCGTAAACGCCGAAACGTTTTTCAAATATCCTGCACATCAGCTTGGCAAATGCCGCCGCGGCCCCAGACTCCTGCATGATCTGCGCAAACAGGGCGCTGGAGGCAAATATCAGAAAGTTACCGGAAAGAAACCCTCCCATACCGGATAAATAGTCCCCGGTCATGGTTCCCAAAAGCGGCATACCGCTCATCCCCGCCACCAGAATCGACGACAGAATGGAAGCGATCAAAACATTCACCTTCAAATACACCAGAATCATCAGCAAAATTAACGCCAGTATAATACTAAATAAACTTATCCCCATGTTCTCTTCTCCTTTATCCCAATGAATGGTTCAAAACATCCTGTATAAATGAATTCACATCCCCGTTAAACCGCTCCGACTGTGTGTAGAACAGCATATGTGTCGCCTCTTTATAGACCAGAAGCCGGGAAGGCACTTTTAAAAGCGACCGGTAATATTCGCTCATGGACACGTCAAGGCCCGGCGAATCCGACGAAAAGATGAGAACCGGAACCTGAATGTACGGAAGTCCTTCCGTGCCGTCAAACTGACAGTAATCGGAGTGCACGGCGACGCCGATCCACACTGGAAGACTCTCCACCCCCTCCTTAATCCATGCTTTCTCCTTCTCTGTCGCCGTGGGATTGATGGTTTGGATATAATGGTCAATAAACGCCTCCGGCTCTGCTATCCACTGCTTCGTCGTCCCCCACCAGTTGTCCACCTTGTATCCTCCCGCCCTGTGAGCGTTCCATGAATCACCGGAAAACGGAAACAGCGGACAGTCGATCAGACCCACGGCCGCCAGGTGTTCATTCCCATACTCCCTGCAATAACAGGTCACGGCGGAACCGCCGGAGGACCAGCCCATCAAAATCGCATTTTCAAGACCGAGGTGGTTGATCACCTCGTGAATATCCGCCGCGTGTCCTCTCATGTGATTCCCCGTCAACACCTTTGAGGATCTGCCGTAGCCCCGCAGATCAAATGTAATCACCCGGTATGTTTCCGCCAGCCCCTCCACGTTTTTCTCAAAGCTTTTGGTTGTTCCCGCAAAACCGTTGACGAATACAATCGGAATCCCGGCTCCCCGGTCCTCATAGTACAGGACCGCCCCGTCTTCAGTCCGAAAGAAGTTACCTTTGTCCATATTCCCCTTATGCCTCCTTAGTGCAACGTATTAGTTTAACGTTAATCTATACACATATCATAGTTTATCGTTATAGCATTGTCAAGTATTTTTGTTTAATATATTCATTTTAATTTGCAATTCATCCTTGTAATTGTGCGTTTTATCAATTCAGCTCACATGTTCCATCCTTTCTTCCGTGTTCATCACATGATCCAGCCGAAATCCGTCCCACACAGGAGTCCCGTCATACTCCTTCGCCTTCTCCTGACCCGCCAGGACGCGGATGGCTCCTGCTGCCAGAGCTTCCATCTCGAACTCTCCCGCCATCACTTCCACGGGGGCCAGGAAGCCGATCATCTGCTTCAGCCGGCCCACCACATATGAATCGTAGGCGATTCCCCCGGTCAGGATCAGCGCGTCCACCTCTCCGTGCAGGACCGCGGCCATGGAGCCGGCGGTTTTGCCGATCTGGTAGATCATTGCATCGTAGATCAGCTTCGCGTAAGGATCTCCGGCGGCGATCATGGCGCCCACCTCCCTGGCGTCCGAGGTTCCCAGATGGTCGGCCAGACCGCCTGTCTTGGTCACCTTCTCATACAGCTCCTTCTCCGTATATTGTCCCGAAAAGCACAGCTTTATCACATCCTTCACCGCGATCTGGCCGCAGCGGGTGGGAGCCATGGGGCCGTCGCCCTGGGCAATGTCATTGGAATCGATCATTTTTCCCCGCCGGTGGGCTGTCACGGAAACTCCGCCTCCGATGTGACAGATGATCAGGTTTAAGTCCTCATACCGCCTGCCCAGCCGGGCCCCATAGCGGATTCCGATCTCCTTCTGGTTCAGCGCATGGATCTTGCTCTCCCGGTAGACTCCCCGCAGTCCCGTCACCCGAGCCAGATCCTGAAACTCGTCGGTATCCGGAGGATTGACCACGAAGGCGGGTACTCCATACTGATCCCCAAAATACCTGGCAAGCTGGGACCCTAAGCTGGCAGGATGACGGACATATCTGCCGGAACGGACATCCTCCAGCATCCGGTCATTCACCTTATAGATGCCCCCGTCGATGTTCGTGGTCCCGCCTCCGCGCCCGGCAAAGGCATCGACCCCCTCCAGGGTAAAGCCTGACTGCTCCAGCTCGCAAAGAATCATGTCCCTTCTATAGTCAAACTGATCGTTGATTTCCCGAAACTCCTGGAGCTTTTTCGCATCGTGGGTGACATTTTTAGAAAAGAGCCGCGTCTCCCCCTCAAACAGCGCAATTTTGGTTGAGGTGGACCCCGGATTAATTGCAAATACTCGATAATTTTCATGATATTTCCCTCACATTTCCTGATTTTAGGTATAAAAGGGGCATGGCGGACCATATCGCCACCATGCCGTAATCAAATTTTGGCAAGAAATTTGGATTTTATGTTTTTAAGTGTTAATGAAACAGTGGATACAGAAGTCCGATCCAGACCACCATAAGCGCCCCGCCGATACGGGTGGAGATCGAGGCAAATGCCAGCAGGTTCATCCGGTTGGCGGCTGTCAGCACGGCGATATCGCCGCTTCCTCCGATGTTGCAGCAGCAGAGTCCAGCCGTCACGCCCGCCTCATAGGGGTAAAGCCCCGCCAGACGGCCGAAGAGCATGGCTCCGATAAACGCTCCCAGAACTCCCAGCAGGATCACCAGGAACACCGCAGGACTGAAGAACTTCGTAAGATCCGTGATATTTAAAGAGCAGATTCCGATCCCGGCGATCAGCATGGGTAGCAGCGCCTTTAAAGCAAAGTTCATGGAGTAGACACAGTTGTCAGATACCTCGTCCGGTATGATTCCACTGCACTTTACGATGATTGCGATGATAATCGCCCAGGCCAGCCCGGCGATATGTCCGGTTACCGGCAGCTTTCCAAGGATGTCACCCAGCAGGTAGATGCACAGGGACAGGAAGATTCCGCCGCCCAGTCTTGCGTAATCGGAGCTGGTTCCCGGCCGCTTCTCCTCCTCTCGGACCGTTTCGGCGTTCTGGCTGATCAGAATATTGCTGCCGCCGTTCATACCGGGGATCTTGGCTGTCACCGCAGACCCTGTCGCCGCCAGCAGAACGGCCAGTACATTAGCTATGGAGGCATAGCAGAGAAACTGTCCGGCAAGCCCTGTCATATCCTCCCCTGAGATAGCGGAATACAGGGCCGGCAGAGTCGTCATGGCTCCCGCGGAGCCTCCCGACATGCAGGGCGCACCCACGTGAAAGAGGCCCTCGACCGCCCCGAAGCTTGTAAGACTTCCACCGATTAGGCGGGTGCCCAGGGCAAAGACCTGGCTGCCTATAATGGCCGGAAGATACCTGGCCGTCGCGCCCAGCAGAACCTTCCGGTTCATGACAAGCACGGACCCGATTAAAAGCATGGCGATATACATATCCTGAAAACCGCCCTTCATCAGCACCTTGGCGCCGTTTTGAAGGGTTTCGGGAATCAGCCCCAGATAGTTCATCAGAGAGGCGCCGAAAAGAGGCAGAAGACAGGCGCCGCCCAGATAGTTATTGACAATCGGAATCGTATTGCCGAGCCAGAAGAAGATCCCTCCCACTGCCATCAGAAAGGCTACCGTACCGATGAAGCTGACTGCCATATAGGTCCCCGCGTCATTGGAATAGATCTTGACCGTTGGCAGAAAACCGCCGTAGGTACTGAGCATGACGATGAGAAAAAATGGAAAGAAATACTTGGCCTTCAGGCCGCAAACTTTGAAATCAATTGTTCCAACTCCGTTTTTCATAGAGTCCTCCTAATCGCGGTTTCCCGCTTACTTTTTCTACTCTCATGGAATCTCCGGAGGGAATCACGTTCCGTTCCCTACCAGAGCAGCCAGCACGATGGACATATACTTGTCGTCCGCGCTCGCCGCCCGGGATACCAACAGGACCGGCACCAGCGCTCCCAGCACCACGCCGCCTGTTCTTCCCCCGCCTATGACAGTCACCGTCTTAGCGGCCACATTGCCGCTGACAATGTCGGGCATGACTAAAAGATCCGTATCCCCGGCCACCGGGCTTTCGTAATTTTTGATACCGGCCGACTCCGGGTCCATAGCCAGATCATAGCTGATCGGGCCCTCGATGATACAGCCGTCCACGCCCTCCGCCTTGATTTCGGCAGCCTCCACAGTCTCCTTCATCTTAGGATTTACCTTTTCCACCGCGGCGATGACGGCCACCTTGGGCCTCTCCACGCCCAGCGCGTGAAAGGCCGATACCGCGTTCTCGATAGCCGCCCGCTTCTGCTCCTTCGTCGGGTAGGTGAGCAGGCCCACGTCGGTGATCGCAAATACCTTGTGGTAGTTGGGGCTCTCCATAAATGCGACCAGACTCATAGTATCATTCTTGCGTATTCCATGCTCCTTGTCCACCAAAATTTTCATCAGAGGGCCGGTTTCTATCTTTCCTTTCATGACACAGTCGACTTTGCCCTCCCTGGCTAAGTCCGCCGCCCTCTGTACGCAGGCGGCCGGGTCCCCGACGGAGATCAGCTCCATATCCAGGTCGGAGGCGTGAAGCTTTGCCAGAATCTCCCGGATTTCGCTTTCATTTCCGATCAGAACCGGATATACCATGCCGTCCTTTGCCGCTTGGACGATAGCCTCCAGCGTGTGCTCATCCCGGGCAGGAGCGACTGCCACGCGGCGCTTTTCCGGCGCCGATTTCAGCATGGATTTTAACTGGTCAAAATCCCGAATCATCTGGTCCCCTCCTCTCCTGTAAATGTCCTCGGGTCAGTCACCACCCCCGTTATGGCCGTGACCGCCGCCACCGCCGGGCTGCACAGATAGCTCAGAGTTTTCTTCGTTCCCTGCTGTCCGATAAAGTTGCGGTTTGCCGTGGATAGAATCCTCTCATCGTCTGTCATCAATCCATAGGGCATACCGCAGCAGAGTCCGCAGCAGGGATGGCAAATCACCGCGCCTGCTTCGATAAAGGTTTTTATGTAGCCCAGGCGGATCGCCTCCTTAAACACCCGGTTGGTGGCAGGAACGACGATGAAGCGCAGCCCCTTAGCCACCGTTCTTCCCTTCATCAGTCCGGCGGCCACGGCTAAGTCCTCCAGATTGCCGTTGGTGCAGCTTCCCAGATAGACCTCGTCCATTTTGGTGCCAATGATTTCGCTGATGGGGTGAACATTGTCCACACCCTGGGGGGGCAGGACAGCTGGGGTTCCAGCCGGCTTACATCATAGGTCAGAACCTTCTCATAACGGGCATCCTCATCCACACAGATCCAGTCGATATCGGAGAGCGGCAGCCCGTAATACTCCGCCGTCTTCTCGTCCGCCTCAAACAGGCCGCATTTGGCTCCGGCCTCCAGCGCCATGTTGGCGACCGTAAATCTGGCCGTCATGCTCATCTCGTGGGCGGCCGGTCCGGTAAATTCCAGAGACTTGTACTGGCCTCCGTCCGCCTTGATATCTCCCAGAATTTTTAAAATCACGTCCTTGGACAGCACACCGTCCTGCAGATGGCCGTTTAAGACAATTTTAACAGCGGACGGCACCTTAAACCACAGCTCGCCGGTGATCAGGGCTGCCGCCATCTCCGCGGTGCCGATGCCCGTACAGAAGTTGGCCGCGCCGCCGTAGGTGGTGGTGTGGCTGTCCGTAGCCACCGCGATCTCACCCGGCTTTGCATATTTTTCCTCGTGCATGAGGCTGTGGCAGATTCCCTCGCCGATGTGCAGCTTCTTAATTCCATAGCGCCTGGCCAGCTCTAAACCGGCGTCGTAGTGGGCGGAGTCATTTTTCGCCACGGCGGTGGGCATGCAGTGGTCCCAGACGATTGTCACCTTTTCCGGATCGTCGATCGTCTTCGCCCCCATTTTGTTCATAGTGTCCACCAGATAAGGGGTGTAGATATCGTGGATCATAAACATATCCGGTTTGGTGATTACAATGTCTCCCGGCTCCACATGCTCCTTTCCGGCGTTCTTTTTGAGAAGCTTTTCGGCCATGGTATAGCCTGTTTTCCGGCACTGTTCCAGGCTCAATGGATGGATATCCAGTCTGATGATTCCCTCTGCCATCCGTTTTTTCGTGTCCTCGATCAGTCCTCCGTTGGCGACGATGTGAAACAGATTCTCAGGGATCTCCCCCACGGAAAAGCTTTTGCCGTTTACGCTGACGGTCCTGGCGTCCACATCCACGGTTACGATATCCCCGCCCTCGCAAACCTCCTGGATCCCGTCACACTGAAGCAGGATGATCCCGCTGTTAAAGGCGTTTCTGAAGAAGATACGGGCAAAGCTTTTGGCAATAATGCAGCGGACTCCATTGTAGGACAGAACCGTTGCCGCCATCTCACGGCTGGAGCCGCAGCCGAAATTGCTTCCGGCCACCAGGATGTCCCCCGGCTTTACGGTGGAGCCGAACTCCGGCTTTAAAAGCTCAAATGCGTATTTCTTCATCTCCTCAATAGTGGGGATGGTTCCCCTCTTTCCCGGGATAATGGTGTCTGTGTCAATGTCATCTCCAAACTTCCAGATCTTACCGCTGAATAATTTTTCCATAGTCAGTTACCGCCTCCTATCTGTTTTGAAATGGAGGCTGCTATCACAGATTCGACTGAAGCAGTGTAAACTTCTGCGTCTTCACAGCCCATGGCTCCGGCAAAGGTATAGAGTCCCGTCGTAATCAGACGTTCCCCTGGTCCCATGGCCCCGGCTCCCTGATGTACGACGCTGTGGTCTCCCGCCGCGCTGATCTGCGCCCCATAGTCGATAAATCCAGTCAGGATGCCTTCCTCCATAGCCTCTATATAGTCCCGGCTCGTGGCGGGACACACCGTCAGACGGAAACCCTGCGCCAGTTTTTTCCCTTCTATGAGAGCTGCCGCCCTGCGCAGTTCCTCGATCGTGCCTCCGGTGTAACCGCCGATCTGACCGGCCTGCAGCACGGTGCCCTTTAACTGATCCCGCATGCAGATTTCAGCCGTCCCCTGGTCTTCACGCCCCTGGCAGGGAAGCATAAGCATGGGGTTTACGGCGGAGAGATCGAGCGGGACTCCTATCCCGTCCTCCACAACACTTGCCGTACACGCTCCCGTCATACACGCCATGCTGCAAAGCACTGCTTTTTTCATGGTCCGTCAGCGTCGGGCAAACGAACTCTACGGCCTTGCCCGAAAGTTCCTTCTGTTCCTTCAGAAATGTAAGCGCCGCATCCATGATACTGACGCCTTCCCTGAGCCTGCCATTCACACAAACCGTAACTGTCTCCGGCACGATGGTGCTGTAGCGTCCGGTTTCGACGACTCGGGCCAGCTCCGGGATACTGAGATTCAGCCCCAGCGCTCCCGCCGCGCCGAAGATACTTCCATGGGAGCCTGCTCCCAGGACGATCTGGCCGGACTTTACCATCTCATTTAACATATATTGATAACCCACCCCCTGAGCCTTAATATACCGGCAGCCATACCGCTCTGCAAATCCTAAATTTTTTCTGAGAATGTCGGCCGCCGCCGGGCTGCCCGACGGCACGTCGTGATCATAGATCACCAGAACCTTTTCGGGGGAGGCCACGGCGGATATCTCATCCACCGCTGCATGGGACACGCCGTCATTGATCACGACCCAGTCCGGCTCGACTGTGACCACAGAACCGGCCGGCCCTCCCAGTATTCTTTCCACAAATGTACTCATCACGTTCTCTCCTTATTGAGCCAGGGCTTTGTATTTGGCATATCTGGCCATGGCTTCCTTTTCCGTCCTCTCAAACAGCGCTTTTGCCTCCTCCGGGAAGGTTCTCTCCAAGGAAGAATAGCGGACCTCACCGCGTAAAAACTCTTTAAAATCCCCGGCAGGCTCTTTGGAATCCAGGATAAACGGGTTCTTGCCCTCTTTGGCAAGGTCCGGGTTGTGTCTGTATAACTGCCAGTAGCCGACTTCCACCGCCCGTTTCATCTCTCCCTGCACGTCGCACATGCCGCAGCGCAGACCGTGGCTGATACAGGGCGCGTAAGCGATGATCAGGGACGGTCCGTCATAGCTCTCCGCCTCCTTAACCGCTTTCAGAAGCTGGGCCTGATCGGCCCCCATGGCAACCTGGGCCACATAGACGTCACCGTAGCTCATGGCCATCATCCCCAGATCCTTCTTCTTACTCCGCTTTCCCGCAGCGGCAAACTGGGCGACCGCGCCTGTGGGAGTGGCCTCGGATGCCTGCCCTCCGGTGTTGGAATAGATCTCGGTGTCAAATACCAGCACATTGACATTAGCTCCCGTGGAGAGCACATGGTCCAGTCCGCCGTAACCGATGTCGTAGGCCCATCCGTCCCCGCCGAAAAACCAGACGGACTTTTTCGTAAGATGCTCTGTATTGTCCTGAATCTCCGCCACCAGACGTTTCTCGTCCTCCGCAGGCGTATAGGCAGCCAAAGCGGCCTTAAAAGTCTCCCCGCTCTTTCCTGACTCCTCCATATCCATCCACGAATCCATCCACGATTGGGCCGCTGCCTTCAGATTCTCGTCCCTGGTCTGTCCCGCCAACTCCTTCACATGGTCAAACAGCTTTTCTCTCTGACGCTCCACGGAGAGCCAGATTCCCATGCCGAATTCCGCATTGTTCTCAAAGAGAGAACCTGCAACCGCCGGGCCGTGTCCCTTCCAGTCGGAGGTGTAGGGGAAGGACGGGAAACTGCTGGCCCACACCTGGGCGCAGCCGGTAGCCGTCGCCACATACATCCGGTCTCCAAAGAGCTGAGTCACCAGCTTGGCATAGGGAGTCTCCCCGCAGCCGGGACATGCCCCCGGGAATTCCAGCAGCGGCTGTTTTAACTGGCTTCCCTTGACCGAGGAATCCTTCAGCGGGTTTTCCTTGTGGGACAATGAAACCGCGTACTCCCAGTTTTTCTCCTCCCCCCTGTACTCCTCCAACGGCCTCATCGTGATCGCTTTCTCCCTGGCCGGACATACATTGACGCAGCTGCCGCAGCCGGTACAATCGAGAACAGCGGTTTGAATCCGATACTGGTATTCTTCCATACCTTTACCTTTGGCCTGAATCATGGCAAAGCCCTCGGGCGCAGCTTCGGCTTCCTCCCCATTCATCAGGAATGGACGGATCGCAGCGTGGGGACAGACGTAGGAGCACTGGTTGCACTGGATACATTTGCTGCCGTCCCACACCGGTACATTGACGGCGATGCCCCGCTTCTCGAATTTAGAGGTTCCGTGAGGCATGGTACCGTCGGGAAGATCCATGAATTCGCTGACCGGAATCGCGTCGCCCTCCATCCGGTTGACCGGAATCTGGATATTGCGAATCCACTTTGGCAGGTTCTCATCCACCTTTTCCATCTCCGGCGCAAGGTCCGCCCAGGCTTCCGGCACCGGCGCCTCAGAT
>Ga0192243_10409_pt1 | contig 16516 bp, 15 predicted proteins | sample Koala_Koa27_K3_FD_131233 | JGI IMG/M metagenome (GOLD analysis project Ga0192243, IMG submission 131233) | Enriched cells from koala feces incubated with labeled cellulose particles, San Francisco Zoo, California, United States - Koala_Koa2-7_K3 ... | reverse complement strand
ATACACGATAGCTGCAGAAAATATATTAAAATGCTTTTATACCAGTATGGAAACCTTTGAGAGAATTCAAAACAACACATTTTATACGAAAATGCGTTTTATGGAGGAAGATAAAAATCTGTCCAGCATGTTTCAGGGAAATGAGGTAAAACCATGAGCTGCCGTTGCAATGATATTTCTCTATGTGAGGAAGATCTGAATACTCTTAAAACTATGCTGCAAAGGCTGGGGGATCTAAGCTGGGATGATGAAACTATTTCTAACAGATTATATTTGCTGAGCGAATATTGTAATGGCAGCATCACGCCGGATAATCTGGCAACACTTACCTCCATTCAGTCTGATCTGCACAACAAGCTGCATGAAAATACACTTCATATGGAGGAACTCTGCCAGTTTGAGATACAGCGTCTGGAGCAAAAACTGGAGCGGATGGAACGCGAAGATGAACGCTATCACGAAGAGGAAGACAGTGACGATTAAGGAGAAGTTTTTATGGATTATTTTAGATTAAGTATCCCTGGTCTGGACCATACATTGACTGAACTTGATACTACGATCCGGAATATGGAAGAATTAAAGTCAAAAGTGGAAACGGAGCGTGCCCAGCTGATAACTGATGGTTGGAGTGGGGCAGGGGCGCTGCAGTTTTCCCGCAACACGGAAACATGGAGCAGACAATTTTCCAGATATATCGAGGCGCTTCAAACCATGCGGGATATCTTAAAAAATACCGTTTTGCCTGCAGCTGTCAATCAGAATATGAAGGCGCTTGGTTTCGCCGGTATTTTTAATGGATCTGCCGGCATTGGTGTTAAAAATCAGCTTAGCCTTATCTGTGGGCCAAAGGAGGAGGCCTGTCATACCGTCGGGATACTGAAAAACGATTATGATGTTTATTCTGACATCCTGCAGTCCATACGCAATTTGGATTGTTCGTTAAGAAGTACATCCTTCTCAATCGGGCCAGAATTGAATGAGAGTCTTAACGGGGCTGAAACTAACCGAAATCTGTTAAATACCTTTCTTATGCAGTTCAACGATTATCACGATGATTTGCAGACACTGGAAAACACTGCGGTAAATCTGTTTGAAGGGATTAGGGAACCGGAGGAATGGACGGTTATGGATGAACTGGCTTCTATCATGATGACCCATCTGCCCCGTCCTGTTCATAATTCGGAAGGGGCGGGCAATGTTCAGAAGGTAAAATCTACATATGAATTATACCTTGAGATGGTTCGGATCGATGAACAGGCTCATGCGCTCTCATATAATTGGGATCTGATAACCTCGCTTATGCAGTCAGATCCGGATACCTGGGGCAATCAGTCCTTGTATAATTATCAGGCATTGGCCATGGTGTTTGAAAGTATGACGAAGGCAGAAGATATCGAGCAATTTATAAACAGCGGTTATCGAATTGTATTTGCCAGTGATAGTAAGGAAGATGAAGCGAAAAGAAGAGAACTCATGCAGAGTAATGGTATGATGTCCACTTTTTTGGATTCCTATTATTTTATTAATAAGACGTATATTCCGGCGTCATCGCCTGTGTTAATTGGTTTGAAAAATTATTATGGAAATAAGTGCAAGGATTTACCGGCAGTTATGATACGGGATAGATCAGACGATTTAAAAACATATAATCGCGCACGGATAGAGATGGGGAAGATGGTACTGCTGACAAATATATGTAAATATGGAGACTATCTCGAAGTGAGTACATCAACCCGCTCGATACCACAAATCCAGATCAATAACATAGGACTGGTGGATGGTGATTATTCCATTCAGATTCCAGCCGGATATTCAGGAGTCTCCAAGAAGAATATATCGGTATACACATTCGGAAATGGTTCAGATCTGGATAGTCTGATCCATGATATCTCCAAAACAGCGTTAGACAGTATGTCCTATGGAACTTCAGATTATATTTTTGATACTTCCCTGACTGTTTTGGGAATCACAGCCACCGCCCCAGTTTCCATACCTGCCAGCCTCCTGAGTTATGGCCTGGGAACCGAAGGCTCCATAGAAATCAGCCGCACTGCCTCAGTGATAAAGGATAATTTGACGCTGGCAGACTATGCGAAAGCATTGGAGATCAATATGGCGGTATCAGATATTGATGGGAACAGGCTGGTAGTCAATCAGGCTTGTTTGGATGGTGAGGCGCTGGAAAAGAAGCTGGAATATTATAATAGTGAAGAGTTTGATATATCAAGATTTAATGAACCCTTATCGACAGCACTTGAAATACCGCTGGCAGAAATATCTAAAATGAATTTGGGAAACAAAGGCTTTGCTGTCAATGATATTATAGATGGCCTTGATGGTAAGGATGATTATTCAGCTTATAGATTAAAATTGTTAATTAACATTATAAAAGAAAACTCTTTATAAAGGCGGGAAAGCATTTTGAAAAAATTCAAGTTATTATTGCTGATTATCTGCATTTTCATTATTTTTGTGTTATCGGGAAAAGAAATTTGGAAAACATATCAGTTTGCATTTACCTCTGATGGTTCACATATTACACTATTAACATACCGTGAATATCGGAGCATACGCGAATTTTATCCTGCTTACAAGGAAAAAGAAAAGATCGTTGTCCCCAAATCTGTCATAGGAAGGCCGGTAACCAGCCTGAAATGGACATTTAGCGGATATTACCAATTGACTTCTGTAGAATTGCCAGATACGATAACCTCTCTGGAGGATTATGCTTTTTCGCAATGTGATTTTCTCACTCAAATTGATTTACCCTCTAATCTGGGATTGATTGGTGAGTTTACATTTAGTGGTTGCAGAAGTCTGGAAACACTTACAATTCCATCTGGGGTGTCAATGATCGGAAAATATGCGTTTGGCGATTGTTCTAATTTAAAAGAAATTTTTCTGCCTGAATATTTGGAGGTAATTAATGAGGGAACCTTTATTCATTGTACCAGTCTTGAAGAAATTCATATTCCAGCCGGCACCACGGCAATTCGTGATTTTGCGTTCCAGGGCTGTACAAACCTGAAAACAATCTATATCCCTGCCAGCGCCACAGAAATAGGGGAAGATGTATTTAAAGATGTTTTGCAGCTTACTATCATGACATCCCCCGGGTCCAAAGCAGAGGAATATGCCAAACAACACAAAATTCATTATGAGATCAAAAAGTAACGCACAAAAAATATCGGTTATTCGTTGTCCTGCATTTTTAGGCCTGTCCCATTCTTAAAAAGGATGATATAATGATGCTCACAAGGAGTGAAGTGCAGATGAGACAACGAAATACTGCGAAATCGGTGGCCCTCTACGGTATGCTGATTGCGCTTGCGTTTATATTGAGTTTTGTGGAGACATTGATTCCGATCCATTTGGGAGTGCCGGGGGTGAAGCTGGGGCTGGCTAATCTGGTGACGGTTGTGGGTCTTTATACGGTGGGAACGGTGGGAACTGCTGCGGTGTCGCTGGCGAGGATCGTGCTGGTGGGCTTCACCTTTGGCAATATGTTCGCCATCCTCTACAGCCTGGCCGGGTGGGCGCTCAGTATGCTTTTGATGGTTCTAATGAAGAAAACAGGAAAATTCAGCCAGATCGGCGTCAGCATCGTCGGAGGCGTGGGACATAATATCGGGCAGATCTGCATCGCGTCCCTGGTGGTGCAGAACACAGGGGTATTCTATTACCTGCCGTTTCTTCTGGCGGCGGGAACGGTTGCCGGGCTTTTGATCGGCCTGGCCGGAGGCATGATCGTGGAGCGGATCGAAGGGTTTGTGAAGCGCTTATAATCTTAAAAATTTATAATATAAAGCAAGGATATTGTATTGTTTTCTAAGTTTGCAGACGATATAATAGATAAAAATGATATGATGTTTGCAGACGAGGAGGAACGAGTATGGTTTATGAAGCGATACAGGCGTTGGTGCAGTATGGACTGGATACGGGACTGATCACGGAGCTGGATAAGATTTATGCGACAAACCAGATATTAGAGGTTCTGGGGATGGACGAGTATGAGGAACCGGAGGGCCCTGCTTCGGGAGCCGGTTTGGAGGAGATATTAAAGGAGCTTTTGGACTACGCCCATGAGACCGGTGTGCTGGCCCAGGACAGCGTGGTTTTCCGCGATTTATTTGACACACGTCTGATGAACTGTCTGATGCCAAGGCCCGGCGAGGTGGCCGCGAAGTTCTGGGAGATCTACAACACTCAGTCGCCGGAGGCCGCTACCGGGTATTATTACAAGCTGAGCCAGGATTCCGACTACATACGCCGCTATCGCATCTGCCGTGACGTCAAGTGGGTGACGAAAACCGAATACGGCGATCTGGATATCACCATCAACCTGTCCAAACCGGAGAAGGACCCCAAGGCCATCGCAGCAGCCAAGACTATGAAGCAGAGCGGATACCCCAAATGCCAGCTGTGCGTGGAGAATATCGGCTACGCAGGCCGTGCCAACCATCCGGCCAGGAACAACCACCGTGTGATACCGATTACGGTCAATGACAGCCAGTGGGGATTCCAGTATTCCCCCTATGTTTACTATAACGAGCACTGCATCGTGTTTAACGGACAGCATGTTCCCATGAAGATCGATCGGAATGCCTTTGTAAAGCTGTTTGATTTTGTAAAGCAGTTCCCCCACTATTTCCTGGGATCCAATGCGGACCTTCCCATCGTGGGCGGTTCGATCCTGACTCACGATCATTTCCAGGGAGGCCATTATACATTTGCTATGGCGAAAGCGCCTGTGGAGATTCCGCTGCGTGTATCCGGTGCGGATGACGTGGAGGCCGGGATCGTGCACTGGCCCATGTCCGTGCTGCGCACCAGAAGCAAGAACCCGGATTCGCTGATTGAGCTGGGAGATAAGGTGTTAAAGGCGTGGAGGGCCTACACCGACGAGGAGGCGTTTATCTTCGCCGAGACCGACGGGGAGCCTCACAATACCATCACGCCGATTGCCAGAAAGAACGGAGAGTTCTACGAGCTGGACCTGGTGCTGCGCAATAATATCACCACCGAGGAATTCCCTCTGGGCGTTTATCATCCCCACCAGGAGCTTCATCATATCAAGAAGGAGAACATCGGCCTCATCGAGGTCATGGGGCTGGCGGTTCTGCCCTCCAGACTGAAGGAGGAGCTGGCGCTGCTGGGAGAATACTTAGCGGACGGCAAAGATCCGAGAACTCATGAGCTTTTGGAGAAGCACGCCGACTGGGCAGAGGAATTTGCTCCCAGATATGGCAAGATTACTAAGGACAATGTGGACGGTATTCTGAAGGAGGAGGTCGGCAAGGTATTTGCCAGAGTGCTGGAGGACGCCGGAGTTTACAAGTGCACACCCGAGGGAAGAAAAGGATTTTTAAAGTTTTTAAACAGCGTAGGAATCGGAGAATAGAACAGGATATGCCTGCCGGAGAGACCAAGTGGACTTCGGCAGGCATTTTTGCGGAATCAGATCATTTTTCCACAACAAAAAGACTGTGGCAAACTCAGGTATAATGATGTTTGTAATTGTGAGCATTTTGCGGTATATTCCATATGGTCTATAGAGACGGACAAATAGCGGGGGATACGATACCAATGAAAGCGATCAAAAACAGATATTTAAGATTTCTGGCGGAGTATGCGGTGATTACTGCCAGTATCCTGATTATAGTGACGGGAACCTATTTCTTCAAGTTCCCCAACAACTTTGCGTTCGGAGGTGTCACCGGTTTCTCCACGGTTTTCAGTGCACTTACGCGCTGGTCTGCTGGTGACTTTACCTTTATTGTCAATACGGTGCTTCTGATCCTGGGCTTTGTGTTTCTGGGAAGAGGATTTGGAATCAAGACGGTTTATGCCAGTACGCTTCTGTCCCTGGCGCTGTCGGTCATGGAACGGATCTGGCCCATGAGCGGCCCTCTGACGGAGCAGCCTCTGTTGGAGCTGGCGTTTGCGATTCTGCTGCCGGGCGTGGGATCGGCGATCCTGTTTAATATCGGAGCGTCCAGCGGCGGAACCGACATTATCGCCATGATTTTGAAAAAATACACCAGCTTAAACATTGGAACGGTCCTTCTTCTGGCGGATGTGGCGGCGGTGATTATGGCATTTTTTATCTTTGGAGTTACCACGGCCCTGTTCTCCACCCTGGCCCTGATCGCCAAATCCTTTGTGATCGACGGCGTGATGGAGAATATCAACCAGTGCAAATGCTTCACTATCATATGTGATGAGCCGGACCCGATCTGCGATTTCATCATCAACACGCTAAAGCGAAGCGCCACGGTCTACGAGGCCAAGGGTGCGTTTACCCACCATGACAAGACCATCATCCTCACAACGATGAAACGGTCCCAGGCGCTGCGCCTCAGGAACTATATCAGGAGGCGGGAACCAGCTGCATTTATCCTGATTACCAACTCCAGCGAAATTATTGGAAAAGGATTTTTATCAAATTAAATACAAATGGGTATACTGAAAGGAGAGACTGGATACGGAAGGAACTCTCCATGGAAGAATACTTGATATCGATGCTGCCCTCCTGGAAGCAGCTGACACCCCGACAGCAGGAGGAAGCTGCCCGGAGCGTGTTGGTCCGCTGCTACCGGAAGGGTGAATTTATTTATAATCCGCTGAAAAAGAGCGGGGGACTGAGACTGGTGATAAATGGCAGGATACGGATTCTCGTCACCACGGCGCAGGGGAGGGGGATCACGCTGGAATGGTTGGGAAAGGGCGAGGTGTGCGCCCTCAGCATTCTGTGCCTCATGAATCTGATGGAACCGGATCTCTGTGCGGAGGTGGAGGAGGAGTCCCAGGTTTTGGTGATACCGGAGCTGATATACCGGAAGCTCCACGAGGAGAATCAGGCGGTGCGGGACTTCAACTATCAGATTGTGATCGGGAGCATGAGCCGGATGATGGGGATGATCAGCCGCGCGGCTCTGGCCACGGCGAAGGAGCGGCTGGCGGACTTATTGCTTAGAAGCAGCGAGAGGTCGGGGGCGGACGTATTGCTTCTGACTCACGAGGAGATCGCCCGGGATATCGGCACTGCCCGGGAGGTGGTGTCCAGGATCTTAAACCAGATGAAGCGGGAACAGATCATCCGTCAGGGCAGGGGGAGACTGGAGATTGTGGACAGGGAGGCGTTGGAGTCTGTGAGAGACGGACAGAAACGGTGATTCTGCGACATAAGTTACAGACACGGCAAAAAAATTCTGATATGATCTGCCATGTAAAGAACGACGCATGACAGATGATGGAGGAGTTATCATATGAAAAAAAGATTAGGAATGTTATTGGCTGCGGCTGTGACCGCCGGCGCTCTCGCGGGCTGCAGCACCAAGCCTACGGATACGGCGAAGGAAACCACCACGGCGGCTGAGACGACAAAAGCGGCGGAGGAGACAACTGCCGGTGAGGGGACAGCGGCCGGGATCAGAACGGGTCTGGCGGTCGTCAGCTCATTAGAAAAGTCCAAGGACGCGAAGGACAAGGACGGAACCGCTCAGGTGGACTCCGTGGCCGCCGCGGTGATCCTGGATGAGGACGGCATAATTTTAAACTGTGTGCTGGACACGGCTCAGAGCATGATGGCATTTACCAATGAAGGGAAAGTGGCGGATGCCCTGGACAAGGAGTTTCAGACGAAGAAGGAGCTGAAGGAGGATTATGGCATGAATGCGGTTTCCTCCATCGGCAAGGAGTGGTACGAGCAGGCTCAGGCGCTGGAGGAGTACGTGATCGGAAAGACCATCGAGGAGGTTCAGGGAATCGCAGTGGACGAATCCACGGTTCCCACCGATGAGGATCTGGCTTCCTCTGTGACTGTAAAGATCGGCGACTATGTGGAGGCCATAGCCCAGGCTGCCGACAATGCCCACGTGATCGGCACCGGCAAGGGAGACAAGCTGGGACTGGGTATCGTGACAACCATGGAGAAATCCAAGGACGCCAAGGACGGAAAAGACGGTCAGTGCCAGGCGGATTCCATCTACACGGTGGTGACAACTGCCGGGGACGGAACCATAACCGGTACGATCATCGACGCCACACAGGGAATCGTGACATTTGACGTAAACGGCAAGATCACCTCGGATCTGACCGTGGGAGTCAGAACCAAACGCCAGCTGGGCGATGAGTATGGCATGAAAAATGCATCCCAGCTTGGTAAAGAATGGTACGAGCAGGCGGCTTCCATGGAAGCGTTTGTGACAGGAAAGACCCTGGAGGAAGTGAAGGGAATCGCCGTAAGAGAAGACGGAAAGACAGAGGACGAGGATCTAGCTTCCTCCGTTACGATTGCGGTCGGCGGCTTTCAGAGCGCCATTGAAAAGGCTGTGAACAACGCAAGATAGGAAACCTTATACGCCGGATGTGCGGACAGGACGGAGAGATACGAACTCCGCTCTGCCTGCCATCCGGCATTTTCTGTCTGGCAGACTTATAATATGATTTATTTACCATGGTACGAAGGAAAGTTTTATGATAAAATGGGGAACGAGGTGAAAATCATATGAATTTTATAAAAAAAGCAGCCGCTGCTGCGCTGGTGATCGTGCTGATGATACCGGTTATCAACGGTTGTGCAAAAAATATGGGGAAAAGTCTCCTGGGAAAGGCCGGAGGTGGGGATAAACAGCTGACCCGTTACGACGCCCAGTTTCTCGACCTGTTTGACACGGTGACCAGCATAGTGGGGTACGCCGGCGACAAGGAGAGCTTTACCGCGTTTGCCCAGGAGTTTCACGACGAGCTGGAGCAGTACCATCAGCTTTACGATATCTACAATGATTACGAGGGCATCAACAATCTAAAGACCGTCAATGACAACGCCGGGATCGCTCCGGTGAAGGTCGATCAGAGAATCATTGACCTGCTGCTGACGGCCAGGGAGATGGACCAGAAAACCGGGGAGAGGATGAACGTGGCCATGGGAAGCGTGCTTTCCATCTGGCACGAGTACCGCACCGCCGGAATCGGGGACCCGGCCCACGCGCCGCTTCCGCCCATGGAGGAATTAAAAAACGCCAGCCGGCATACGGATATCGATAAGATGGTGATCGACGAGGAACATTCCACCGTCTATCTGGAGGATGAGCAGATGAGCTTGGACGTGGGAGCCATAGCCAAGGGCTACGCCACGGAGAAGGTCTGTGAGAGGCTGGAGGCCAACGGCTTTACCCATGCGCTGATCAGCGTCGGCGGTAATGTGCGGGCCATCGGAGCGAAGGAGGACGGAGATCCCTGGAAGGTAGGAATCCAGAATCCGGATATGGAGGCCAGCGAGAAATACATTCACAGCGTCAATGTGGTGGACCGCTCCCTGGTGACCAGCGGGTCCTATCAGAGGTATTATACGGTAGATGGAAAAACCTACCATCACATCATCGATCCCGACACGCTGATGCCGTCGGACCGCTATCTGTCTGTCACCGTACTCTGCCGGGATTCCGGCATCGCGGACGCCATGTCTACGGCTCTGTTTAATATGGAGCTGGAGGAAGGGCAGGCGCTGGTGAACAGTATGGAGGCGACGGAAGCCATGTGGATACTGCCGGATGGGACGGAGGAATACTCGGAGGGGTTCCGGTCCTATATGGAGAAATAGGCGGGGAATACAAAAGCACAAAAAAGGAGGAAGTCCTGCACACGGCGGATTTCCTCCTTTTTGATGCATTTTATAAATCCAGTTTTAAATCCCCTTCTTTGATCCATCCCATCTTCCTCAGCACTTCCCCGAAGATCAGTGTCAGCACTGCCGGGAGTATGAAGCAGACCAGAAGGATTCCAAGCCACATGGTGCTACCGCCGCCCATGGCCGTGTAGACGCCGATGGGGCCCACCAGGCCGCAGGTTCCTATGCCGGAGGCGGTTTCGATGTTCTTCATCTGGAAGATGACGGTGGCCACCGGTCCGGTGATCAGAGAGGCCAGAGTGGGAGCGATCCAGATCCTGGGGTTCTTTACGATGTTACCCATCTGAAGCATGGAGGTTCCCAGCCCCTGAGCCAGAAGTCCGCCCCAGCCGTTTTCACGGAAGCTGAGGACCGCAAAGCCGATCATCTGGGCGCAGCAGCCCGCGGTGGCGGCTCCTCCCGCCAGTCCGTTAAGGGCCAGCATGATGCAGATGGCGGCGCTGCTGATCGGCAGTGTCAGGGCGACGCCGATGAGGCCGGACACCAGCATGCCCATGAACAGGGGCTGCATCTCCGTGGCTGCCTTAACCAGGTTTCCGAAGGCTGTCATGAAGGCGGAGACGCCGGGGCCGACAAACTGGGCCACCAGAACGCCGGAGATGATGGTGAGTCCGGGGGTGACGATGATGTCGATCCGTGTTTCCTTTGATACGATTTTGCCCAGCTCTGTGGCCACGATGGTGGCGACCAGAGCGCCTACCGGGCCGCCCAGCGCATTTCCGGCGATTCCCACGGTGGCAGCGGAGAACAGCACCAGCTGCGGCGCTTTTAAGGCATAGGCGATGGATACGCCTAAGGCGGCGCCTGTGGCGCTCTTGGCATAGTCCGCTATGATGTTAAATATCTCGATGTGGGTTTTGTCGCCCAGAGTTGCAAAGATGGTACCGATTAATAGAGAGGCAAATAAACCAAATGCCATGGCACCCAATGCATCAATGAGATAGGTCTGGACGGTGATGTTGACGTTCTTGCGCCGTAAAAAATCCTTTACGCCTGTCTTTTCCATGTAGAAAATCTCCTTTATGTATTTGTAGGGCACACATTTGGTTTTTACCAAAGCAGTTAGTTACGTATTTTATCATAGAATCTGTAAATTGCAAGGTTTTTCGCAGAAAAAGTGAAATATTGTTAAAAAAATATCAAACAGGTACTCTGGAATTATCTGTTATAACATGATACAATAGAACAAATGAACGGATTATGTACAGGCAGAGGGGAGAAAGAGGCATGGTAAAGAGGATTTGCCCGATCTGCGACCAGGTAATGAAGTCCAGCCACTTTTGCTGGAACTGCCGGACGTGGATTAAACATCCGTATGAGCGTGAGATGAATTTTTATCTGAACGAACGCCATCCGGGAAATGAATCGCAGTGCGAATACCACGGCACAGATCAGACCTACAGCGGAGGAACCGCTGCTTCAGGGGGGATCTATGCGGATGTGGACTTAAACCGGCAGATGAATAAGCAGACGCGCGGGAACAGCAGCCAGATGGCGGGAGCGAGACTCGGTGGGAGTGGAATGTCTGGCGGTGGGACGAGACCTGGCGGGAACGGAATGTCTGGCAGTGGAACGAGATCCGGCGGAAGTGGTATGCCTGGCAGTGGAATGGGAGTCGGCGGGAACGGGATGTCTGGCAGCGGAACGAGACCAGGCGGAAACGGAATGCCCGGTAGTATGCCGGCCGGCAGCGTGAGGCCAGCCAGCCCCAATATGGCAGGCGCCGGACAGGGTTCTTCGTCTTACGGGCAGAGAAGCCCCCGGCAGCAGTCCTCAGGTGACGGCCCAGCTTGTCAAGAGCGGGAAGGGCGCCTACGTCATTGTCGTGGTGGCGGTCATCATAGTCCTGCTGATCGCAGCAGGTACGACTTTTATGGGACGTCTCTACAGCGTTATAGAACAGAATATGTCCGACGGTATCCTGTCCGGTGAATATGGCTCCGGTATAGAAGAATGGTCGGATGAGAATTACCGGGAGCTGGAGGATGAAGAGGTAAAGGCGGCCGGTGTTCATTGCAACACGTACTACCATTTTCTCGTAAAGGAGGAGGCCATAGCCCCGGCTGTCAGCGATGCCATACTGTCGGCCGGCTACAAGATCGCCTCCGAAACCACCTACAGCTACAACGATGCAACGCTGGAGGGGGATGAGGAATGGACCTATTACAGCACCAGCCACACGATCTACGTGGCCGGCGACGGTATGACCATCCGGGACGATCTCTCCCAGTGGGTGGAGTTGGACAGTGACACCGCAACCGGCGAGATTCACTCCTACAACTCTCAGCTGGGCGACAAGACAAAATCCCTGATGATCATGACTGAGTTTGTCAAGGGCATTGAGTCCAGCTACGGGATCGGATCGGAAAAAAGCTGCGTTCCGGAAGTTACCCGGGATATGCAGATCGGACTGGACGAATCTGGAAGCTATAGCTATGAATCAGATCTACTTTATATAACAGCTCAGATGTATTCCGACGGGCTGTACTTACAGGTGTCCTGCAATCAGGCAGACTGACCGATGGAGATAAAAGGGTGCGTCCTGCATCCTTTTATTTTTTTTATTTCTATTGCTACATTCCAGGTTTTTATAGTATACTATGCAGTTAATAGGACATGTTCGGCTTTCAGGGAATATGTCCGAATACGAGAGAGGCAGGAAGAAGCATGAAGATTAAAGACATACTGAGCCAGGGAAAGCCAACCTTATCTTTTGAGGTGTTCCCTCCCAAAAACAGAAGATAAATACGAGTCGGTGGAGGCGGCAGCTACAGAGATCGCCAAGCTGTCCCCGGCATTTATGAGCGTTACATACGGAGCTGGCGGAGGCACCAGCAGATATACGGTGGATATCGCTTCCACATTACATAATAGGCTTCATGTTACTGCGCTGGCACATCTAACCTACGTTTCCTCCAGCAGGGACCAGGTGCGGAGCGTATTAAAACAGCTGGAGGAGCATGGAATCGAGAATGTGCTGGCCCTTCGCGGCGATATTCCCAAGGATGGTCCCACGGCCACCGATTACCGCTATGCTTCCGAGCTGATCCGGGAGATCAAGCAGTCCGGCGATTTCTGCATAGGAGCGGCCTGCTATCCCGAAGGCCGTGTGGAATCGGCTAACAAGACCGCCGATATCGAGCATTTGAAGGAAAAAGTGGAGGCCGGCTGCGATTTTGTGACTACTCAGATGTTTTTCGACAATAATATATTGTACAATTATCTCTACCGAATTCGCGAAAAGGGAATCACGGTTCCCGTGATCGCAGGGATCATGCCGGTGACCAATGTTAAGCAGATCTATCGGATCTGCCAGATGTCGGGGACCTATCTGCCGGCCAGGTTCAAGGCCATCGTAGACCGGTTCGGGGACAATCCGGCCGCGATGAAGCAGGCGGGAATCGCATACGCCACGGAACAGATCATCGATCTGATCGCCAACGGGGTCAACGGCATCCATATCTATTCCATGAACAAGCCGGACGTGGCGGCCAGGATTAAGGACAGTCTGTCTGAGATCCTGTAACAGACGGAAGGAGGCCGGGAAAATGGAGATCAACCGCAGAGAAATCTACCGGTATCTGGGATACGGAATGCATGAGGCTGACGAGGCAGTTACGAAGCTGGTGGAGGAGTGTCTGGCCGAGCTTTTGGAGGCGGCGGCGCCCAAGTCGGTTACCCGGGAATTTCCGCTCAGACTTTTACCGGATCATGGGATTGATTTTACCTGTTTTCAGACCAGGAGCAAAAATCTTTCAAAGAATCTACAGGACTGCGAGCGGATCATACTGTTTGCGGCCACTTTAGGAGCCGGGGTGGATGTGCTGATCCACCGCTATAACCGGATACAGATGAGCAAGGCGGTGATCCTTCAGGCAGCGGCGGCAGCCGTGATCGAGGAATACTGTGACGAGGTCAATAAAAAACTGAAGGCGGACTACGAGGCCAAAGGGCTGTGGCTCCGCCCCAGATTCAGTCCCGGATACGGTGATTTCCCCCTGGAGTGCCAGGTACCGGTTCTCACGGTACTGGAGGCCGGAAAGCGGATCGGGATCACCCTGACCGACAGCCTGTTAATGGCTCCCTCCAAGTCGGTGACCGCCGTGATTGGAGTCAGCAGGAAACCGCACCGCTGCGAGCTGGGAGGCTGTGAGGTGTGCGGCAAGAAGGACTGTGCATACAGAAGATAATGGTAAGCATTTTACTAACAGGAGGGCATTATGGCGATATTGGAAGAGTTGAAAACACGCCGTCTTTTTTTTGACGGCGGGATGGGAAGTCTCCTTCAGGCTCAGGGGCTTATGCCCGGCGAACTGCCGGAGACCTGGAATATCAAACATCCGGAGATCTGTACGCGGCTGCACAGAGATTATCTGGCGGCGGGCTGCGATATTATCAATACCAATACCTTCGGCGCCAACGGGTTAAAGTATCATGAGGGAGCGGAATTTAATCTGGAAGAGATCGTCACGGCCGCTCTTTCAAACGCCAGGGAGGCGGTGAAGGCGGAGGGAAAGGGCTTTGTTGCGCTGGACTTAGGGCCCACCGGAAAGCTGTTAAAGCCCTTGGGAGACTTAGCCTTTGAGGATGCGGTCACCCTCTATAAGGATGTGGTGACCATCGGCGCCAGGGAGGGGGCCGATCTGGTCCTGATTGAAACCATGAGCGACGGCTACGAGGCCAAGGCGGTGCTGCTGGCCGCCAAGGAAGCCTGCGATCTGCCGGTATTTGTCACCATGATCTTTGACGAGAAGGGCAAGCTTTTGACCGGAGGTAATGTGGAGTCCACCGTCGCACTTTTAGAAGGACTGGGAGTGGATGCGCTGGGAATCAACTGCGGTCTGGGCCCGGTTCAGATGATGGGCATCCTGGAGGAGCTGTTAAAGTATGCTTCGGTCCCGATCATAGTCAATCCCAACGCGGGACTGCCCAGAAGTGAGCACGGGGAGACTGTCTACGATATCGATGCGGATGAGTTCGCCCGCCTGATGGAGGAGATCGTCAGGATGGGAGCGGTGATCGTCGGAGGCTGCTGCGGAACCACACCGGAGCATATCAGAAAAACCGTGGAGCGCTGCAAACAGTATCCGGTGATACTGCCCGGGGAGAAGAACCGGACCGTCGTGTCCTCCTACTCCCACGCGGTAGTCATTGACCGTGACCCGGTGATTATCGGCGAGAGGATCAATCCCACCGGCAAATCCAAATTTAAGCAGGCGCTGAGGGATCACAACCTGGAATACATTTTGCGGGAGGGCGTGACCCAGCAGGACAACGGCGCTCATATCCTGGATGTCAATGTGGGGCTTCCTGAGATTGACGAGCCGTCCATGATGGAGGAGGCTGTCTGCGAGCTGCAGAGCATCATAGACCTGCCCCTTCAGATCGACACCTCCAATATGGAGGCGATGGAGCGGGCCATGAGGATTTACAATGGCAAGCCGCTGATCAACTCAGTCAATGGAAAGCAGGAGGTGATGGAGGCCATCTTCCCTCTGGTGCAGAAGTACGGCGGCGTGGTGGTGGCCCTGGCTCTGGACGAGGAGGGGATTCCGGAGGATTCGGACGGAAGAATCCGCGTGGCCCAAAAGATCTATGAAAAGGCAGCGGAGTATGGGATCAAGGCGAAGGACATTATCATCGACGCCCTCTGCATGACTGTCAGCTCAGACAGCAAGGGAGCATTGACCACCTTAGAGACGCTGAGGCGTGTGAGGGACGAGCTGGGGGGCAAGACTATCCTGGGAGTGTCCAATATCTCCTTCGGACTTCCCCAGCGGGAGATCGTCAACGCGACGTTCTTTGCCCTGGCCATGCAGAATGGTCTGAACGCCGCCATCATCAACCCCAACTCCGAGGCCATGATGAGGTCCTACTACAGCTTCCGTGCGTTGGCGGATTTAGACGACCGGTGCGCGGATTATATCGGCGTCTACAGCGGGCAGGTCGCTACGCTGGGCCAGACGGCTGCGAAAGGCAGCCAAAGCCAGACGGCGGGGAGCGAGGGAGCCTCCCTTGGCGAGAGCATCGAACGAGGCTTGAAGGAGCGGGCGCACACCGCGGTTACCGAGCTTTTGCAGACGAGAGAGCCGCTTGAGATCATCAATGAGGAGATGATACCGGCTCTGGACCGGGTGGGCAAGGGCTTTGAGAAGGGAACGGTTTTTCTGCCCCAGCTTCTGATGAGCGCCGAGGCCGCCAAGGCAGCCTTTGAGGTGATCAAGGAACAGATGATGAAATCAGGCCAGTCCCAGGAGAAGAAGGGAAAGATCATTCTGGCCACGGTCAAGGGTGATATCCACGATATCGGAAAAAACATCGTGAAGGTGCTGTTGGAAAATTACAGCTATGACGTCATTGACTTAGGAAAGGATGTGCCTCCGGAGACCGTAGTAAAAGCCGCCGTGGACGGTCGGGTTCCCCTGGTGGGCTTAAGCGCCCTGATGACAACCACCGTGCCCAGCATGGAGGCCGCCATCAAAATGTTAAGAGAGCAGGCGCCGTGGGCGAAGGTGATGGTAGGAGGAGCAGTCCTTACAGAAGAATACGCCATGACCATCGGAGCCGACCGCTATTGTAAAGATGCTATGGCATCGGTGAACTATGCGGAAGACGTTTTTTAATATTTAACGAGGGAGCCGTTGACCAGCACACACCTGGCCGCCGGCAACATAGTTTACTGCAACATTTAGCAGCGCCTTATCTTGTCAGGACGAGGGCGCTGCTATTTGTCTTTTAAAAACCGCGTTCTTTTAAGTCAGATACAATCTTCACAAATTCTTCCACCACATCGAACCCCTTATAATCCTCCCGTTTCAAATCGAT
>Ga0192243_10406_pt1 | contig 16569 bp, 17 predicted proteins | sample Koala_Koa27_K3_FD_131233 | JGI IMG/M metagenome (GOLD analysis project Ga0192243, IMG submission 131233) | Enriched cells from koala feces incubated with labeled cellulose particles, San Francisco Zoo, California, United States - Koala_Koa2-7_K3 ... | reverse complement strand
ACCATGCTTCGGACCGGAATCCCCGGGAGCTTGAGGACTATCAGAGCTATCAAGAAGATATAGAGGAATCCCAGCAATGGATTGGCACCACTACAACGGTTTATTATCATCCGGATAATCCTTCGGAGTATTCGTTTACCTCTAAAATTTTAAAGAATCTGTTTCCGAAACCAACTGGGTTGTCGGTGTAATCGCTGTTTTGCGTTTCGTGATATTACTGCCCTGGATTCTTTTTATGGGCGTTATGCGGTCCGTTTTGAGAAAAAGAGCAGATAGATATAGATCATAGCGCCGGTGGGGCTTCTGGGATCTTATCCCGGGAGCCTTCTTTTCATGTGACAGTTTCGTCAAGCTATTGCTATTTACGATAGCTTTTGCTATACTTGAACAAATATGTATGTGAACAATAGCGGGGGACGAGGAGAAAAACGTGAAAAGACTGTTGAAGGGGCTCAGCCCGGAAGGCGAGGCCCTCTTAAATCTGATTCCCGGAGGGGTCATGCAATGCAGAAATGACAGTGGTTATACTATCGTTAAGGTCAATGATGGTTTTTTGATATATTCGGATTCACCAGAGAAGAGCTGGCGGAGCAGTTTCAAAACCAGTTTCTCACTCTGATCCATCCGTCAGACAGGCAGAATTTTCTTGTAGAGGTCGGCCGCCAGCTGAACAAAGGAGACCGGCTTTCTTTGAGCTACCGGGTATTGTATAAGGATGGCAGTTACAAATGGACGGCCAGCAGCGCCCAGCTGTTTGGGGATGAGCGGGAAGAACGGTTTTTCTGCATCTTTCTGGATCTTACCGAGGTTCGGGACGCACAGGAGAAGCTGCGCCTGTCCCTGGAACACTTAGAAATTATTATGAACCAATCCTCTGACATTATATTTGAATGGGATCTGGCCGCGGACGTCATATCCTTTTCTCCCAACTGGTTGGATAAATTTGGCTATGCGCCAAATTATAACGGCAATTTGCAGAAGGAAGAAATCCTGCATCATTTTAATCCCGACGATATCGAACCCATGGCCGCGTTTATGGAAGCGGCCAGAAACGGCGTGGCAAATTCCGTCATTGACGTCCGGATCCGCAACTCGAAGGGCCGGTATATCTGGTGCCGCATACGGGCTACTACCCAGTATAGCATTGAAAACACGCCGCTTCGCGCGGTGGGGACGATTTCAGATATTGACGAAGAAAAAACGGATGGTGGAAGATCTGCGCAGACGGGCGGAGTTAGACGCCCTGACCGGCCTGTATAACCATGCCGAGACAGAACTGAGGGCGGAGCAGTATCTGGTAAGCAAGCCGGAGACGGTCTGTGCCATGTTTGTCATAGACGTGGACAATTTTAAGCAGATAAATGACGGGCATGGCCACCTGTTTGGGGACGCGGTGTTGACGGAACTGGCATCAGGCATGAAAAAACTGACGCGAAAGTCGGATGTGATCGGCAGGATCGGCGGAGACGAGTTCGCCATGTTTCTCAAGGATATTCCCTCCCCTCGTATTGCAGAGGAAAAGGCCGTGAAGCTTCTGACGTTGTTTCGGAACCTGTTTCAGGGAGAAAAGCAGCCTGTAGAGGTGACCTGCAGCATCGGTCTGGCAGTCTATCCGTGGGATGGCATCGATTATCAGACTCTGTACCACTGTGCAGATCTGGCGCTGTATCAGGCCAAATGCCTGGGCAAGAATCAGTATGCCCGGTTTGACGCCAGAAGTATGGAGGCGGTGGACAGGATTGGCTACTCCTCTTTGGGGGCGGCTATTGATTCCGACCAGCACATAAGTGGAAAGACCGGGGAGCTGGTAAATTATGTGCTCCAGGTCCTATATGATACGAATGATATTGACGCTGCCGTTGAATCCATTCTGGAAATTATAGGCAGGCGCTTCGATGTGAGCCGGGCCTATGTGTTCGAGAACAGCGCCAACGGAAAATATACCAATAATACCTATGAATGGTGCAATGAGGGAATTCAGCCGCAAAAGGAGTTTTTGCAGCAGTATCCCTATGAAAATGTGAAGGGATACAAGGCACTGTTTCAGGACCGCTCTATTTTTTACTGTCGGGATATTCATTCCCTCACACCCGAGCAGACCCGGCTTTTTGAAAGTCAGGGTGTGTGTTCGACGCTTCAATGCGCCCTGTACGATGGAAAAAAAATTCCGTGGCTTTATCGGATTTGACGAGTGTACGGGACTGCGGATGTGGAACAAAGAGGAGGTTGGCATGCTCTCCCTCATCGCCCAGCTGCTGACCACATTCCTTCTGAAAAAGCGTGATGCGGATCACAGGGAGCAGACCATGGTCCAGCTCAATACCATTCTGGATATGCAGGATGCCTATATCTACGCCATACAAAAGGACAACTACGAGTTGCTGTACCTAAATCAAAAGACGCTCCGACTGGATCCGCCAGCCAGAGTCGGCATGACTTGCCACCGGGCATTTTTTGGCCGCAGCACCCCCCCTGCGAGAACTGTCCTCTGACCGGAGCTACAGAGGTTTACAATCCACAGTATGACGTCTGGACGAAGGTTCAGTTCTCTTCCATGAAATGGGGCGGCAGTGACGCCTATCTGATCAATTGCATGGACATCACAGAATATAAACGGCTGCAAGAATAAAAGCATAAGCTGAACGCGATCAGCTTATGCTTTTTTCTGGGATCAGGATGTGTTCCACTCCCGGAATGCCAAGCCGGGATAACGTCTCTACGGTCCTGGAAAGATCATCGATTGCCAGCTCCTCCAATGTGGCGGAGAACCGGGAAAAGTCCATGGTCTCCAAAGCTTCGATCAACGCGTCAAAATACGGATCGTACACAGCGTTGAGGGTTTCCTGGCTTCCCTTCATGCCGCGGAGCGCGTAGCCCCAAAAGAACTGGCGAAGCAGTTCGGAATAGACGGTGCGGATGGTCTGATAGGGAGCAAGCTCTCCGATCAGATACAGGACATAATAGGATAATGTCTCGCCGCGCCGCCATTTTTTGCTGTCGTTTAGTTTCCGGCACAGCTGCTTATGTGCCCCGGGGTCGAGGGCGGCGAGTGTCAACTGAGATACGTCCCTGCAGGATAAGGCGAGCACCTGGAGACTCTCCGCCATGGACAAAAGCCGACGTTTAAGAACCGGCTTTGTAAAATCGCTGTTCTCCGAGGTTTTATCGAGAGGAAGGACCTGTGTGCCTATATATTTGGCAGACTTGATGGCCCCGACACTGCCCAGAAGCTCCAGCGCCCTGCGAACCGTACTTAAGGAAACGCCCTTCTGCGCCGCAAGCTCCTTCTGAGAGGGAAGCAGGCTGCCGACAGGATACTGTCCCCGGTTGATCGAGATCAGCAGCTCCATAGCCAGGGAATAGCACAGCTGCTGGCTTTTTTCATAAGAACTCCAGGTAAAACCAAGCTCCTGTTCGGGGGAAGGCATGGTGATTCTGGTCTCGTAAAAGCGGGAGAGGATGAAGGAAAGCCGTTCTATGGATTGCTCCACTGCTGCGCGCAGTCCGGGCCAGTCTTTATTCCGGCAGATCGACAGAATCTTTGGCAAATAATCGGCGGATTGGTCAAAGTATGACAGATTTTCTTCGATGTCGAAGAAAGGATCATGTAAAAACATGAAGGTCTGCCAGACAAGGCGCATGAGAAGGGGATTTCCGAGAGCACGATATTTCTGATTGAGGTGATTGAGCATCGCGTAAGGGGCTGCCATATGGGTCTCATGAAAAAGCTGCTCTATCTCCAGCAGCGTCTCCGGTGAAGCGTTTTTCAGCCCGTACCACTGGGCATTGCCCAGCAAGGGCTGTATGGAGTTTCCCAAGTCGAGCATGGCCTGCTTGCGCGATGAAAAAAAGGGTTTGAATAAATTCCTCGATCTCCTGAGCGCTATAGTTTTTGTTAATCGTGGCACCTGCATTTTTCGACAGGGTGATATACCCCTCCTCCTTGAGCTTTAAATATGCGGCGCGTGCCGTATCAATCGATACGCAAAGCTGTGCACTGGTTTCCTCTATGGTGGGCAGCTTCTCCTGGTAATGATATACGCCAAAATGTATCTGGGTAAGCAGGACCCTGTAAACGACCTGGCGCAATTCGATACTGTTTTCCATACGGGTTCCTCCTTTTTGCAGTTCTGTACCATGTGATAGATGTAGTATATCATTTATAAAGACATGTTGCCACAATCTCTTCCGGCTTTCGTCAAGAGATTGCTATTTTTTATTTAATTTGCTATACTTAGAAACATATATGGATGTGAGCAATGGGAGCGAGGGGGTGCGTGTTATGACAATGATGACCAAGAGAAAAATTCTGGTAGTGGAGGACAACGCCCTCAACCGCGTCCTGCTGTGCGAGATCTTAAAGCCTGATTACGATGTGGTGGAGGCGAAAAACGGCAGGGAGGCGCTTGCGTGTTTGGCGCAATACGGGGGAGCATTTTCCCTCATCCTGCTGGATATCATGATGCCCGTTATGGATGGCTATGAGTTTCTGGCCGCGGTCAAGGATCACCCGGAATATTCTTCCATTCCAGTGATCGTCACCACGCAAAATGACGGGGAATCGGAAGAGGTGGCGGCTTTGTCCTGCGGAGCCGCCGATTTTGTGGCCAAGCCCTATAAGCCGCAGATTATCCTCCACAGGGCCGCCAACATGATCCATTTGCGGGAGACGGCGTCTCTGGTCAATGCATTTCAGTACGACCGGCTGACCGGCCTTTACAGCAAGGGCTTTTTCTGTCAGCTGGTGGGAGAACTCCTCCGCCAGAATCCGGATAAGGATTATGATATTATCTGTTCTGATATCGTCAATTTTAAGCTGGTCAACGATGTTTTTGGCGTATCCGCAGGGGATCGGATACTCTGCATGGTTGCCAGAGAGTATGAGGAGCGGACCAGTGGAAAGGAAATTTGCAGCCATTTTCACGCTGACCAGTTCGCCTGCATCATCGAACACAAGTGGGAGTATACGGAAGACTTATTTCAGGACATCTGCGCCAGAATCAATGTCATGTCCCAGACACAGAATATCGTGATGAAGTGGGGAATCTATCGCGTGGAGGACAGGAGTGTCCCGGTGGAGCAGATGTGCGACCGTGCGCTGTTGGCGGCGCGAAGCATCAAGGGGCAGTATAAGAAGTATTTTGCCTACTATGACGACGCGCTCCGCAGCAAACTGCTGCAGGAACAGGAAATTGTCGATCACATGGAGTCTGCTCTGGCACAGGAGCAGTTTGAGATTTATTTACAGCCCAAATACAGGCTTAAGGACAACCGGCTGACCGGCGCCGAAGCACTGGTCCGCTGGAACCATCCGGAGTGGGGCCCTCAGTCACCTGCGGTGTTTATCCCTCTGTTTGAGCGCAACGGATTTATCACCAGGCTGGATCAGTATGTCTGGGAGAAGACCTGTGCCGTTATGCAGGACTGGGAGAAAAGGGGCTTGCCGCGTCTGCCTGTTTCGGTCAATGTATCCCGGGCGGATGTCTATCATATGGACCTGGCCCACATTCTGACGGGACTCCTCGAAAAATACGGTTTGCCGGCGGCCAGCCTTCATCTGGAAATCACCGAAAGCGCCTATATCGAGAATCCGCAGCAGATCATCGATACCGTAAGCCGGCTGCGGGACTTAGGCTTTGTCATCGAGATGGACGACTTCGGCAGCGGCTATTCATCTTTACATATGCTCCACAAGATGCCGGTGGATATCCTGAAGCTGGATATGAAATTCATCCAGAATGAACCGGCGACCCTGGTCAATCAGGAGATCATGCGCTTTATCACCAACCTCGCTCATCTGATGTCACTGGGGGTAGTGGCGGAGGGAGTCGAGACAGCCGAGCAGCTGGAGCGTCTGCGTGAGATCGGCTGTGAATGCGTACAGGGGTATTATTTCTCAAAACCGGTTCCGGTGAAGGAATTTGAACTGCTGATGGAAGAAAAAGGGGAGGGGCGGCGGTAAGTAGTCCCCAGGGGAAAACATTTGGCCGCAGCTATCCAGGAGTGGTTCGTATGCGGCCGGAAAAACGAGGAGTCAGGATCGATGGGAAAGACAGTAAAAAATATGGGGAGCTCTGTTGGGCGAAGTCAGCAGATTAGCATTGTCAGCACGGGGATTCTCATTGTGCTGATGTTAGGTTATCTGCTCATGACCATCAGCACCTCCACGAAGCTGGCGGCGCAGACAGAGATCATATCAAACCATCCGTTTGAGGTGGTGATCTCCGCCGGCGACGTAAAGCTCTATGTGTCGGAGATGAGTCTGCGCACCGAACGCTTAAAGCGCCACCACAACAGCGATGATGTGGCGATAGCCGGCAATTATCTGGAAGAGCTGATTCTCTCTCTGGATAAACCGGTGGCCCGGATGGAAGAGCTGTATCTGGGTGCGGCGGAGGATGTACAGAGTCTCAAGAGTACGCTGGAGCTTATAGAGAAGGAACAGGATCATTATCTGGTGTTTTGTGAACAGCCGGATCTCACAGAGACAGAGATTGAGGCTTACACCCAGGAACATCTGCAGCCCCTCTATGATCAGGCGCTTCAGCAGACGGAAAAAAATCATTGCCACTGCCCAGGCTAAGAAGGTGGGCTATGGCGTTACCGCAGAAACACTGCGTTTCCTCAATCTGATCGGTTCCATCATACTGATGGGACTGATGCTCGCCGTGCTGCTCATCTCCCAGTATGTGCTGCATCGTCAGAGAGAAGAACTGATTTACCGCAGTAAGCTTTTTGACAATTTGTCGCTGAGCATCGACGATGCGTTTATCATCCGGGATGCAAAAACCGGCGTGATCAACTACCGGGGACTCAACTTAAAACGGATTCTGGGGACCCGCATAGAGGAGGTGGAGAACCTTTATGAGGGCATGAAGGAGGAGGATGCCCGGGCGTTTCGGGTGGGACTTCGTGATCCTCAGTTTGCTTCCCCCCTTTGAAAGGCTGGTGGAATATAAAAAGCCCAACAGGGAGATATGCTGGATGCTGATCCGGGTCTACCGGGTGGACGATTTGAATACACCGCAGCTCATCACCGTATTTTCCGACCGAACCGAAGAAGTCCGTTCGCGCCAGGCCCTGCAGGAGGCCATGCTAACCGCGGAGCGGGCCAATATGGCAAAGAGCGAATTCCTGTCCCGGATGAGCCATGAAATCCGTACCCCTCTAAACGCCATCATCGGCATGACTACGATTGCGGCCGCCTCCATCGGCGATCCCGCCAGGGTGGAGGACTGTCTCTCAAAAATCACATTTTCCTCCAAGCACTTACTGCTGCTGATCAACGACGTGCTGGATATGTCAAAGATTGAGAGCAGCAAGATGGCGCTGCAGAACGAACCGTTTGATATTTTTGAGATCATCAACGGGTTTGTGTCTACGGTTTACGCCCGGACGAAAGAGAAGGGAATTGTATTCAGCGAGACGATGGAGGGCTTTGGGGAGGATACGGTCTTTATCGGCGATTCGCTGCGGCTGAATCAGATCCTTTTAAACCTCAGCTCCAACGCGGTGAAGTTCACAGCGCCAGGGGGCAAGATCTGTCTGAAGGTTTCTCTGCACAGGAACGGAGATACGACGGATGTCCTTCGCTTCATTCTTTCCGACACCGGGATTGGTATGACGAAAGACGCCGTAGAGCGGATTTTCAAACCCTTTGAACAGGCCGACGCCTCCATAGCGAAACGTTTTGGAGGTACGGGACTGGGGATGTCCATCACCAGAAACTTAGTGACGCTGATGGGCGGCCAGATCCAGGTAGAGAGCGAACCCGGTGTGGGAACCACCTTTATCGTGGATTTGCCATTCAAAAAAAGGGGGAGGAGAGCAGTCTGGCGGAGCCTGATTTTGCACAGCAGGGGCTGCAGGCACTGATTGTGGACGACGAGCAGTCAGTCTGCGAACAGACCGCCGTGCTCCTGGATAAAATCAAGGTAAAGGTACAATGGCGCTTATCCGGCGCTGAGGCCGTGGAACTGGTGAAGGAGACACACCGGGAGGGACGGGATGTGGACTTATGCCTCATTGACTGGAAGATGCCGGATATGGACGGCGTGGAGGTGACACGCCGCATCCGGCGGGAGGTGGGAAACGACGTTCCTATCGTGATGATTTCCGCCTATGATATCTCGGAGGTGGAGGAAGAAGCGCGGGCGGCCGGCGTCAACGGATTCCTGCCCAAACCTCTATACCGTTCCTCTGTCTATGCTGCCATCAAGGAGGCTCTGGAGCACAAAGGACGGCCGTCAGCGGACAAGGGAGAAAAACCGGCCGGCAAACCACTGGATGGTTTTCGCCTGTTGATGGCGGAGGACAATGAGCTCAACCAGGAGATCGCGGCAACGCTGCTGCGCATGAACGGAGCGGAGGTGGACTGTGTGGACGATGGTCAGGAGGCGGTGAATGCTTTTCTTGCTTCAAAGCCCGGTGACTACGACGCTATCCTGATGGATATACAGATGCCGGTCATGGATGGTCATGAGGCTGCGAGGCGTATCCGCGATTCAGGCCATCCCATGGCCCTCACGATTCCTATTGTGGCGACGACGGCCAACGCGTTTCACGACGACATCTCTGCCGCACTGGCAGCCGGGATGAACGCCCATGTCAGCAAGCCGCTGGATGTCGGACAGCTCTGCAAAACGCTGGCGGATTGTATCGGCGGCCGGAAAGACTGAGTGACTCACGAATTAAAAAGGGGAGTGTGGATGACTTTGGGAAAATGGATAAAAACCGCATAGGGCTGGGAACTGCCATACTCCTGACGGCCTTTATGGCCGCAGCTTCAGTCCTCTGCGCGCTGGCGGCGGAACCGGAGCCCCGGGTGGTCAGGGTTCCATTTCCGCAGGTGCCGGGGATCATGGAGACGACAGCGGATGGCCGCCGCCAGGGCCTGGTGGTGGATTACCTAAATGAAATCGCCAAATATACCGGCTGGGAGTACGAGTACATCGATACAGACGGCGACAGCATGGTCAATGATTTTTTGGATGGCAAGTACGATGTCATGGGAGGAACTTATTATTCTCCCAGCTTTGAAAAATATTTCGCCTATCCGGATTATAACATCGGGTACAGCAGATCGGCGCTCATGGCACGTGAAGATGACAAAAGCATCAACAGTTATGATCTGCGGAGTTTAAACGGCAAGACGATCGGCGTCTATGAGCGGGCGGTGGAGAACATTCGCAGGCTGAAGGAATACTTATCCATGCAGGGCCTGGACTGCCGGATACGAACCTACAGCTTCGAGCAGCTTACAGAGGATGGGGAGCTCTATCCCTATCTGGCAAACGGCGAGGTCGATCTGCTCCTGGGAAATGAGGGCGAGAATCCGCCGGAGTTTCGCGTCGTCACATCCTTTGAATCACAGCCTTACTATATCGTGACCCATGCAGGAAACCAGGAGATTCTGGATGGGATGAACATGGCTATGGGGAAGATCGCGGACTCCAATCCCAACTTCGGTGCCAAGCAGTATGCGGCAAACTTTCAGAACGAGGGCAGCAGTGATATCCGGCTCAGCGAGGCGGAGCGGGAATATGTCCAAAGCCGGGAGGCTGTTACGGTGGCGGTGCCTGAGAGCTATCACCCGCTGTTCTGCCTCAACACTCAGGACGGCCTTCACAGGGGAATCGTGCCAGATATCCTCGACGAGATATCGGAGTTTACCGGCCTCACATTTACTTATATCTATGTCGACACCTACAATGAAGCTATGCAGATGGTGAGACGGGGGAGGCGGAACTGCTCTGCTTTTACGCGGGAACCGAGGAGTCGTCGGTTCGCCAGGGGCTGACACTCACATCCCCCTATGTGGATATCAACAATATTGTGGTGCGCAACAAGGCGTCCAGCTATCCGGCCGATGGGCTGGTCTGCGCCACCGTGGAGGGGAGGAAGCTGCCCGCCGGGATCGCAGCGGCCAGGGTGCAGGTCTATCCCACGGTCACGGACGCACTGCGGGCGGTGAACAGCGGCAGGGCGGACTTTATCTACGGGATGGCCAGTCGGTTGGAGCTGGATATCCAGCACTACCACTTTTCCAATCTGGTGCCGGTGACCCTGATCAATGACCGCAGCAACCTGGCCTTTGCGCTGAGCCGGCCTGCCGACACCGATCTGCTGACCATCTTAAACAAGGCGATCAACCGGCTGTCTCCTATGGAACGATCCATGATCCTGGACCGGAATCTGATCTCCATCGGGGCCAGCCAGCTGTCGCTGATAGAATTTATCTACGCCAACCCGGTGGCTTTCGCCGTCCTGCTGATGTTTATAGTTCTGGTGCTGGCGGCGTCTGTGTTTGTAATCTACCGGTCCCATATGCGGGCCGCCCTCATGCAGAGCAATCTGGAGAAGGCCGAAGCCAACAGCCGGGCAAAGGGGGAATTTCTCTCCCGTATGAGTCATGAGCTTCGCACGCCCATGAATGCCGTGGTGGGACTCACGGACCTCACCGACATGATGGAGGGAGTGCCGGACAACGTGCATGAGAACTTATCGAAGCTTCGCGCCGCCTCCCATTACATGCTGGACTTAATCAATGACATTCTGGACATGAGCCGCATCGACAGTGGGAAGCTGACGCTCGCCAGCGAGCCATTTTCTATGGACTACATGCTGAATGAGCTCCTGACGATGATGGAGCCCGAGGCGCAGCGGAGGAAGCTGACATACACATTGGATAAGAAAATCGTCCACAGCAGTCTTACCGGTGACGTCATCCGTCTGCGGCAGGTGCTCACCAATCTGCTCACCAACGCCTTCAAATTCACCCCATCGGGGGGCACGGTCCTTTTGCAGGTGACGGAGGAGGCGGGAACAGACGAAACGGCTGCCTTCACCTTCCGGGTAATCGACACCGGGACCGGCATATCGACGGAGGATCAGAAGCGTATATTTGAGAGCTTTGAGCAGGTGGGAACCAGCTATAATAAGAGCCAGGGGACAGGACTGGGGCTGCCCATCAGCAGAAGCATCGTCAGGAAGATGGGCGGCGAGCTGGAGGTCAGGAGTCAGCCTGGTCAGGGGAGCGAGTTCTACTTTACCGTCCCGATATCCCTGGATCATCCCGGAGAGACCTCTGTGAGCGGTCAGGAGAACCAGCCGGATGACAAGCTGTTGGATGGAGTCAGGATTCTTCTGGTCGAGGACAATGACTTAAACGCCGAGATCGCAGCGCAGCTGTTGGAGATGCAGGGGGCAAAGGTGAGCCGAAGCGTAAACGGCAGGCAGGCGCTGGAGCAGTTTTCCGAAAGCCGGCCAGACGAGTTTCAGGCCATCCTTATGGATATCCAGATGCCCGAGATGAACGGCTTAGAAGCCACCCGCGCCATCCGGTCCCTGGACCGCCCGGATGCGGCAACCCTTCCCATCGTAGCCATGACCGCCAACACCTTCAAGGAGGATGTGGACGCAGCGACGGAAGCCGGTATGAACGGCTTTATCCCCAAGCCGTTGGACGTAAACTATCTCTACCGTGTGCTGCAGGAGCTGCTGGAGAATACAAAGAATTAGTCAGCAGGATTTAAGTAAATGCTAATAAAAGTTTAAAGCAAAAGAATACGGGATATGGTATCCTATTGTCAAATGATACGGTTCATGGCTGGAGACGGGAGGTCGTTTGATGAAGAGGGGTTCTGTACTGGGGATTATGATAATCATGTGTGGTCTGATCTTATGGGGCTGTTCAAGGGAGAGGCGGTTTCCGCCAGCGGATACCGCCTCTTTGAGCAGTTCCGCCTCGGAAGAAGAGTACGAAACCTTCGGCTACGAGTATGCGTTTCGGCTGGATAAAGAGGAGCCCCGTTTTTCGATGAACCGTGACGGCGTTACAATGCCGGAACGGATTCCGGCCCCTGAGGGCTACCGGCGTGTGGAGGCTTCTGAGGGCAGCTTTGCCGAATATATGAGGACGCTGAGACTGAAACCGGACGGAAGCCCGGTGCTGCTCTTTGACGGGAGAGAGAAAGGCAATCAGGGCGCCCATGTGGCGGTATTTGAGCTGCCGGGCTTTGACAGTGATTTGCAGCAGTGCGCGGACAGCGTGATCCGGGTATATGCGGAATATTTTTATTCCACAGGCGCCTATGATAAGATCGCCTTCCACTTAACCAATGGCTTTCTGATGGACTACCCTACCTGGAGGGAAGGAAACCGCCTGTCGGTTGACGGCAATCAGGTGTCATGGGTGAAAAAGGCGTCCTATGATGACTCCTATGATAGCTTTCTGCTCTACCTGAAATATGTGATGATGTATGCGGGAACCCTGTCTTTAGACGGCGAGAGTCTCCCCATCGATATCAGCCGGATGAAGGCCGGAGATCTGTTCATAGGGGGGGGGAGCCCCGGTCACTGTGTGATGGTGGCGGATATCGCCGAAAACGAGGCGGGGGAACTCTGTTTCCTTCTGGCTCAGGGCTACATGCCGGCCCAGGATTTTCACATCTTAAACAACCCGCTCCATGAGGAAAATCCATGGTATTATGTCTCAGAACTCGCATATCCTCTCAGCACGCCGGAATATACATTTCAGGAAGGCAGCTTTAAGAGATGGGGTGAAAATGGCGTGTAATTAAGAAAGAAAAGTATCTGTTGACAATCAATAATTGGTTATGATATTCTTTAATCAAATAAAAATGTAAATAGTTAGAAATAATGTAAACTTATATAGGCTCATAATCGGTTGAGCGTCTCTACCAACTACCGGAATAGTTGTCTATAAGTTTTCACGGTGACCGCTGTCGGCAACCGTGGGAGCTTACGGACAACGATCCCGGTAGTTGTTTTTTGACAGCGAATCGAAAGAGCGGGATTCTCTTAGAAAGAAAGGAGTTTGCTATGGAGTGCACGGTAACTTTGGGGGAAAGAATTCTGTCCGCTGCAGGGACCAGGAAAGCCTCTCTGGTGTTAAAAAATGCCAGTGTGGTGAATGTGTTCACCGAGAAGCTGGAGACGGCGGATGTGGCGATTGAGGGCGGTTATATCGTGGGTGTGGGCTCCTATGACGGGGAGCGGGAGGTGGATTTAGCGGGAGCAGTTTTGTGTCCGGGATTTTTGGACGGCCACATCCATCTGGAGAGCTCCATGGTATCACCAGCGGATTTTGAGCAGGCTGTGATGCCCCACGGAACCACGGGAGTTATCACCGATCCCCATGAGATCGCCAATGTGGCGGGCAGTGCCGGTATCCGCTATATGATGGAGGTCACGAAGGATTTAAGCATGGATGTGTTTTTTATGCTTTCCTCCTGCGTCCCGGCCACGGCTCTGGATGAGTCAGGGGCGGAGTTAGATGCGGCGGCTCTGGAGCCGTTCTATCAGAATCCGCGGGTGCTGGGCTTAGCGGAGCTGATGGATTCCTACAAAACCGTGGAGGCGGACCAGGGCATCTTAGAGAAGGCGGAGACCGCCCTGGCCTACGGAAAGCTGGTGGACGGCCACGCCCCCCTTCTTAGGAGGCCGTGCCCTCAATGCCTACGTGACGGCAGGGGTGACCTCGGATCACGAGTGCTCCACCATCGATGAGGCCAGGGAAAAGTACGGGAGGGGCCAGTGGATCATGATCAGGGAAGGCACTGCGGCGAAGAATCTGGACGCTCTGATCCCCATGTTCGAGGCGCCCTACTATCAGAGATCCATGCTAGTGACGGATGATAAGCATCCAGGGGAACTGCTGAGACTGGGCCATATCGACTATATTATCCGGGAAGCGGTAAAGAAGGGGGCCGACCCGATCCGGGCTATCAAGATGGGAAGCTTTAATACAGCCGCCTATTTCGGTCTCAAAAACCGGGGCGCGGTAGCGCCCGGATACCTGGCGGATCTGGTGGTGCTGGATGATTTACCGTCCGTGAAGGTGCGCTGCGTCTATAAGGCCGGCGAACTGGTGGCGGAGCGGGGAAGATTCCTGGCAAAGACGGCCGGAGTGAAGGCGTGGGACGGAGAGATCAAAGACCGGGTGTTTGATTCCTTCCACATGAAGGAGATCGAGGAGCGGGATCTGGAGCTGAAGGTTTCTGAAAAAGACGGGAACAGCCTGGAGAAAAGTGATGATAATCAGACGATTGTCCCCATGCTGCGTGTCATAGGTCTCCAGCCTCACCAGCTCATCACGGAGGAACGGCTGGTTCCCTATCGGGAGAAGCCGGGCGTGGCGCCGGGGGTGGACATCGAGCGCGACATCGTCAAACTGGTCGTGTTTGAGCGTCATCATCACACCGGCCATGTAGGGCTTGGCTTTTTTGGAGGGTACGGGCTCAGAAAGGGGGCCGTGGCCTCCAGCATCGCCCATGACTCCCACAACTTGATCATCGCAGGGACCAACCATCAGGATATGATTCTGGCAGGCAACCGGGTGAGAGAGAACAAGGGCGGCCTGGCGGTGGCGGTGGACGGCAAGCTGCTGGGAGAACTGCCGCTGCCTATCGGCGGCCTCATGACCATGGCGTCGGCCGAGGAGGTGGAGAGAATACTCTCATACTTAAAGGCGGAGTTAAGAAAGCTTGGAATTCCGGAGACGGTGGCCCCATTTATGACGCTGGCCTTTGTCAGCCTGCCGGTCATCCCCAGGCTTCGCCTCAATACATACGGGGTGATCGATGTGGACGCACAGGCGGTTGTGCCTGCGGTCTTTGAATAGAGGAACATGGAACGGTGTCAATTCGTCTCTTGACACCGTTTTCATATTGCAGTATTATTTAATTAAACTTATAGTTTAATTAAAAAGGAGCAGTTTATGGGACGAAGAAAAAAGGAATCGGAGGAGGTTCACCGCGCCAATATTTTTGCCGCCGCAAAACGCCTTTTCCTGCAAAACGGGATAGAGACCACGACCGTGGATGAGATTGCGAGAGAGGCCGGTTACAGCAAGGCGACTGTGTACGTGTATTTCAGAAATAAAGAGGAGATCATCGATGTTTTGGTGTTGGAGAGCATGAAGCTGCTGCGGGATTCTATCCATGAAGCGCTGGTAACTCATACCGGCGCCAAATCCCGGTATCTGGGTATATGCAGGGCGCTTCGGCGCTGCCAGGAGGAACAGCCTCTGTATTTTGAACTGGCGGTCGGCGAGATCCGCGTGGATTTGGAGAATCCGGACTGCCTGCCGGTGGAGAGAGACATATGGGAGGCCGGTGAGGAGATCAATGCAGAGATGGCAGGCTTTCTAAAAGAAGGAATCGAGTCGGGGGAGATCCGTTCCTACATCTCCATCCTGGAGACAGTATTTCTATTCTGGGCCTCTCTGTCCGGAGTGATCCGCATGGCGGAGAGAAAAAAACAATACCTTGAGACATCCATGAGTATCTCAAAACAGCAGTTCCTGGACCATGGGTTTGAGACACTTTGGCGCTGTATCGGTGTGGAGGCGGACGGATGATGGCAGGGAGGAAACGAATGCTGGCTATTATGGGGAGTCCTCACAGCGACGGCAGCACGGCCGCGATGTGGAACTGTGCCGTCGAAGCGGCCCGCCGGGCCGGCTGGCAGGTGGAAAAGGTGGAGCTTTACCGCAAACAGATTTCATATTGTCGTGGCTGCCGCGCCTGCTTCGAAGCCGGAGTCTGCGTCATCAAGGACGACATACAGGAGATCGCCGAGTCGTTAAAGAACTGTGACATGGTGGTACTGGCCGCCCCCACCTACTGGGCCAATGTCCCCGCCGCCGTCAAAAATCTCTTTGACCGTCTGCTGGGCGTAGCCATGGAGGATACCGCCCGCTTTCCCAAACCGCGTCTCTCCCCCAAGCAAACCTATCTGCTGCTGACCGCCTGCAACACGCCGTTCCCATTTTCCGTTCTGTGCGGCCAGAGCAGCGGTACATTCCGGGCCATGAGGGAGTTTTTTAAAACTTCCGGTATGAAATGCCGCGGGAAGGTGGCCTTTTCCAATGCTCACGGAGATAACAGGCTGCCGGAAGCGACAGCCCAAAAAATCAGAAGGTTTTTTAGCGCGCCACAGAGCAGCTCCGGCCATGTCGGCCAGAAACCAGCCGATGGGAATGGACCACCAGATCCCGTATGTACCAATAGACGAAATCGGGGCCAGGGCGTAGGATAACAGTACCCGTGTTCCCAGAGAGATCACGGTCAAAACGATGGAGATTCCCGGCTTTCCTATCCCACGGTAGAGGCCGTAAAACAGAAAGAGAAAGCCGATGGCAAAGTAGCAGGCCCCTTCGATCCGCAGATACTCTGCGCCGATGGCGATGATCTCCACTTCCTCCGGCCGGATAAATATCTGCAAAAGCGGTTCTGCGAACAGCAGGACAGCGGCGCTGATCAGAAGACAAAAGAACAGAGAACAGAGAAATGCCGACCGGATTCCATGCCTGATCCGGTCGTTTTTTTCCGCCTCCGTAATTCTGGGCAATAAAGGTGGAAAAGCTGTTTCCAAAGTCCTGCACCGGCATATAGGCGAAGGAGTCAATCTTGACGGCAGCGGCGAAGGCCGCCATCACGGTGACGCCGAAGCTGTTGACCAGTCCCTGTACCATCAGGATACCAAAGTTCATCACCGACTGCTGAAGGCTGGTGAGCACGGAAAACTGAAACAGCTCCCGGACGA
>Ga0192243_10405_pt1 | contig 16576 bp, 15 predicted proteins | sample Koala_Koa27_K3_FD_131233 | JGI IMG/M metagenome (GOLD analysis project Ga0192243, IMG submission 131233) | Enriched cells from koala feces incubated with labeled cellulose particles, San Francisco Zoo, California, United States - Koala_Koa2-7_K3 ... | reverse complement strand
AAAGAGGAGCAAGTTAAAAGGATTGAAAGAGAAAAATTAATAATTGGGCACTCTCATCCTAACCTAATACAGATTTTTGATGGAGGAGTGACCACCATAGAAAATCAAGAATACCTTTTTATTGCCATGGAATATCTTGACCAAAATAATCTTAAAGATATAAATAGCCAAATTTCAGTATCCATGGTACCTAACATCATCCAACAGCTAGCCTCAGCTTGTTGTTACCTGGAAGGAATAAATATTGCACATCGCGACATTAAACTCGAGAACATTGTTATAGATCCGAATTTTCAGACGATCAAACTGCTAGATCTTGGTGTGCTTAGACCTATTCTATCAGAAAGTGAATATCCTAGAAACACTGATTTTATTGCAACACTCAGGGCAAGCCCGCCTGAATTAATGGAGCGTAAAGAAGGAAATAGTCTTGAAGATTGGAGGGCTATCACTTTTTACCAAATTGGTGTCGTTATATATGAGCTTTTGGCTAAAAGTCCAATTTTCGAAAAACAATCAACTCCAAAGCCCGCGTTGATTCTCGCTGTTAAATCAGCCTATCCTAGCTTTGATGAAATCCTGCATGAAAACGACATTTTAAGTAAATCTTTGATGCAGCTATGTAAAAAATGCTTGCGTAAAGACCCGATCCAGCGAACATCGATACTTACATGGAAGACGTTTGAAAATATACTGAACAGTGATAACACAAAAGATTTAGCTGCAAAAGCAAGCTTTCTGCGTGCGACATACAAACATGAAAATGGCGCTCGACAGATTGAATTTAAAGCAGCTCAACAAACAAAGGCGATTTGCGAAGAACTAAAAGATACCATTAGAGGCTTGTGTCAAAATAATCCATCCAACTGCCTGTACCCTGTTATAATTAGCCATAATATCAAATCTTCAAACAGCTTTACATTGACGATAACACTTGCCGAAATCCACACTCCCATGGTGCTTGAATTGAAAATCAACTTGGATCTGAATACGTTATCTGTGTTTAATGTAACAAACAACAAAAAAGTATTTCTATATGATGACAATATTGGCTCCGATGATTTGAGCAATGAAATAATAAACTCCCTCCTATTACATTACATTGAAAATATGTCCCCAGAGGAGGAGTTATCATGAATAGCACTTGGTGGGTTAATCCAAAAGATTTAGACAAGCAACAAAAAGCCGTTATCGAGCTTGGTGATAAAGGACATTTTTTTATAGAAGGTCCTCCCGGTTCTGGTAAAACCAATTTACTTCTTCTTCGCGCTAAGTATTTGTATAAGGCTGGGCAAAGAAATCTCGCCATCGTCACCATGGCGCGCAGCTTGAAAGAATTTATTACGTTCGGTGCGCGGGAAAATAAATTCATAGAATCTACGGTCAATACATTTATGTCACTGGGGAAAGCAATTTTACTTCAAAATGGCATTTTTTTCAAAAGCAATGATAATTACCAAGATTCGTCAAAACAGTTAATTGTGGAGCTCAAGAACTTAATAAGCAGACGTCTCGCGGGAAATGATTATGATTGTATACTTGTAGACGAAGCCCAAGATTTTTCTGAAGAAGAGTTGCGTATTATATCACAATTAGCGCGCAATACATATTTTGTGGCAGATTCGAATCAGAGGATTTATAATAATTCGACATCTAATATAGATTACTTGAGGAAATTCGCGGGAGAAGATCACTGTTATAAGTTGATCCATCATTATAGGAACGGAATAAAAATATGTAAATTTGCCGATGATATAATTTCGAATGATGATCACATTCCTTTAGCCGATACAGCTAATTACAGGGAGGAAGACAACCCCTCAGCTGTAGTGGCGATTAAAAACGATTCCTTCGAGAGAAGCATTGAAGATTTGAAAGTGCGCGTTTCAAATCAACTTAAGACGTACCCGAATGAAAATATAGGAATTGTAGTGCAGAATAATGAAGTACTTAAAAGGTTGCACAACGCACTCAGTGAATGGGAACATTTGGCATTATGTTCTTTTCATGAAGATGGCTCGATCATTGATTTTAGTGGTGATTATAGGATTTACTGTCTCTCAGCCTTTTCAGTCAAAGGGTTGGAGTTCAGGGCCGTTCATATGTTTGAGTGGCATTGGAGGAGAAATTTACCTCATAATCGTCGATTATCCTATATGACTGCTACACGTGCGAAGACCTCTCTCTCTGTCTATTTCTACGATAACCTTTATGAATACTTTGATCAAGCCATTGGCAATCTCAATCCTCCGGGTGCATTACCCACCATAGGAGATTTATTCGAATGATAGAACATCCACTAACTTTTTATTCTTATCGCACCACAAGGAACGAGTTTATTGATATCGTTTTTCAAAAACAGGAAATATCCCCTAAGAAAGTTAGCATCTTAGAGCTTCCGCAATCTAAAGAAGGATATATTGACTTATTTTGGGATATTAATACCTATGACGATAAAAACAATCGCCAAGACTATCTACCTATTCTTATTACAATGAAGCAAGAAGAAATTCGCGATTTCTTGGCTTGGACATCCACTTATTTCCCAGGCTTAACTCCATTGACTTCTTATATTCATGTTTCCGATATTCAAATGGTGTCATCAATAAATACTAAGGGCAATGAGTACTATAGAGACAATTTATGGAATGCACTTATAGGAATGATATTAAGTGAGGTGTATGTTTCGGACTCGATGACTAATAATGCTTTTTCTCCCGATCTTTATAAATGTGAAATGACATTCAGCTACATCTTAGCTAGAGCGTTATTGTGTGGATATAGTATTGAATCGCTTGCCACTTTGTATGAAGAGTGGAAGGCTTCCTTGCAATTTGCCGATATAAAATTTTCTGGCTTACCTTTTAGTTGCTATTTAGCTATACTTGATTTTATCTCTGATTCCTTTGACGTTTCGAAATCACTATTCACTGATTACAAAACTAAAAATAACGATACTGACTTTAACTATAAATACATCAACAAGCATCTTGATAGTTTATTTAAATCTTACAACGAATTCTCAAATTTCCAGAATATCACAAAAGAAGATCGATATTCGACAATGAATAAAATCTATCAACAATCGTTTGATACGCTCGGAGATGCTCAGGGTAATGAGGTCATTCTTGCCTACCTTGTCAACATGATTTCTCCTGGAACATTGCAACATCTTGATTTTTTCCATGGAAAGCGCGTTGAAAAAAACATTTGGCTCTGGTATGGCGCACTGGCTGGCTTAACAGAACAAACGAAAATTCGAGATATATATAACTATGTTGGTAGAAGACTTTATAGAGATATGACGGCAAAAATCAACTTTATTGAAACACCAATTTGCGATATTTCCTCCTACGAGGCCAGAGTCATTTTCGACTCATCTGACGATATCGTCCAGCTATTCAAAAGGCGCATCATAAAAATGCAGCTTGCATTAGGAATTGACATCGATCTAGTTTTCCCATCGAACCCCCAAGTTAATAGCCTGAAATCGACCGAAGAATCCGATGAATCAGATCCGAAGAAAATAATTACAAATATGATTAAGGAATTGTATACCTTAAATTCATTGATACCAAAAAAAATAGCAACTAAAACTACTAAACAGTCTAATTTCAAATCTAAAAGAAAAAAGCAGAATAATCTTTTTGATAATAAAGATATTTAGCTTTCGACATTACAACTTCACCTTATAAAATTTTAATATTGACGGATAGTCACGCAATAGAAAAGCGTCGCAATCACGATAAGCATCGCCGGTCCGACCTCCCGCCTGACCGGACGGGATCGCCATCGGACGCTGTCGCGCGATTCGCCCTGTTGTGCATTTTCAAACATAACCCGATAAAATCGACGCCGCCGTTGTCGACGGCGAGACCAAGCACCGCCGTATACAGAAAACACTGCCGGCTTTCCAACGGGACCAGAGTGTTGGCCACATATGCGACGCGAATTCACCGTGTAATCATCACCGTTACAGAGAAACGGGAACCGTATCCTCATTACGCACCTTCCTCCAAAGACAAGGATGATAAACGCCCTAACGCCGGCTGCTACGGCCGGCGCCATGAGCCGGAATACATATGGGTTCCCAAAGAGGAAGGGAAATAAATGGTCTCGGTTCTGGACGCGTTTCAGCAGGAGCGTCTTATAGTTTTCATAAATAAACGTATCGATCGGCAGCCGGTTTTCAATAATATGGTGAAACTATCGTGCTGTTTTTTTTAAGGTTTTTTTGTCAGTTTATGGTCGGATATATCATTAATTAGCTGTCGTATGTCTTCAACCCGCCAAACTGAAACGCGTGGTCCAATTTTGATAGGTTTTGGAAAGCGCCCTTCTTTTACCTGTTCCCAAAAGAAGCTTTTTTTAATGCCCAATGCCTGCATAATAACGGGAAGTCGAACAAACCCTTCGGACGGCAAGTCCATCGCTAATTTTTCTTTCATTTTTTTTCATTCCAATCTTTTCGGCATCCCGCCTCGATCCAATCGAGTAGTTCGTTTTTGCGCCAGCGGAGAAGTTTGCCGAGCCTCACCGGATGCGGCGTTTTTCCCGCCGCGTTCAATTTGTAAAACATCGACACGCTGATCATACAGAGTCTGGCGGCTTCGTTGACATCCACCAAACCGTATTCAGCGCCCGCATGTGCCGGTTCTTCATCCGTTCGCCGCCCTTGTGGTGGGCTGTTCCGTGGTCTATTTGCCATACAATTTCCCTCCAAAATCAAACACGCGAAACCTTTTTAAAAAAAACTTACTGCGTAATTCTCCCCGCCTTGCCCTTGCGTCGGTCCAGTTCCAGCGCGATTGCCGGGCCGCTCATTCTTCCCGCCCAACGGCTTTTGTCGCCGTCCTTCGTTTTTTCGTGATCCATCATCACCTCGACAAACAACTGCCGCGCCGCTTCGGTGGGCGAGTGCTGCGGCTGGCCGTTTCTCGGGAGCAGTCCTGCTACGGTCATGCCGACGGGATCGGCGTCCTCCACGTCCAGAAGTGTTTTGCCGTTGCGGTCGCGGTAGATGGCGTGAATCTTGTCCAAAAACAGCATGGTCCACCGCGACGGCGTGGTGCGGCAGTGCCTCACCCGCTCGTAAAAACTTTCCAAGGTGATGATGGAGTGGGTGACGAGGAGCGGCAGGAATGCTTCGTATACTTCCTTGTGCGGCAGACCATCGCCGGTGAGTTCCGCCTGGGTGGCGACAAAGCCCTTGACCCGCTTGCCCTTTGAACAATTTTGAAAAGAGCCCTGTCCGTCCCGCCTGTTTCGTTCGTCCGCGTTCGGCCCTTCCCCCAAGCCCCCTTTAGGGCTTTCTCCTTCCTTATTATCTAGGGCATATGGGTTAAGGGTTATTTGTTTAGGGTTAGGGTTTAGGGTTGAGGGTAGTCGTTTTTGACATCCCGACGACATCCCATCCGCATCCTCTTCGCATCCTTCCTCATCGTCGTTATCCGTGCCTCGCCCGTATTGCCTCCCGTGTTTGGTCCATATTTCCACCAGGCGACCACGATTACTCGACTTGTATTTGGCGTAAAGCAGCTTGCCGACGTAATCCAGCCAGTCGTGAATAAGCCAGCCATCCAGCCATCTGTCCAGCCGCAGCACCTCGATAAACCGCTCCGGTTCGAACGGCACCTCGGCGAGCGCACCGACAAAGCGGATGGAAGCGGTGTCGTCTCCACGCCACAGATCGCCGTCCTCGGCGAATTCAAGCGCACCCAGCCACAGACTCAGTATCAGTCCACGCATATAGGCGTTGGGAATATCCAACAGCTTTGCGCTGGAGAGCACTTTATAGTGGTTGCGCATCTGGATGCGGACTTCCAGCCAGGCGCCGGCGTTTCCGCTTTTCCGATTCGACATGCCGCAAGACCTCCCTCCGCGCGTGTGTTAAAAATCCAATCCAACCATAAGGAGTTACATGAAACTCCGCCCACCCCGCTAGCGATTCATCCCGTAACCCCGTGTGATAACAGGAGGTAAAAATATCCAAACCGCGCCGCTTTTCCGGCGACGGTTGATTATTCCCGCCATTCTTCCATCTCGTGGGTTGCTGTGAAGCATATCGCCGCGTGTACACTAACAATCATCGTCCTTTATTGCGCGTATATTCAGTGTATTTTTATTTATCTTGTAGATTTTTCGCGTATCTTGCTATAACTCTCGCCATGTTTTGGTTTATCTTTTTGGATTCGCACCACTGGCGAGGCAGGTTATGGAACAGCACAGCAACAAATCGGCACGGCTGAAAATCACCAGGACCGTCGTCGCCTCTCCCGCCCATTCAGCGGCCGAGAGCGGGACCACCGAGCCCCATCCCTTTATCGAAATCACCGGCAGAGAGGGCAGCAAGACTGTTTTCCGCAAGCGGATCAACAGCCTGGAAGACGTGACCGACGCCGAGGTGCAGAAGTTGTTGGGTATTGCCCGACGCCTGCCCGCCGTCGCGTTCGACGCGTTGTTCGATTCCGACACCATCGAACTGATGCTGAATCCTGACGGGAAGCTGTTTCAGGAAAAACTGGGTGGCGGCATGACCCATATCTGCGATATGCGCGAATCGGAAGCGGACGAATTTATACGCAAAATCGCCGGGTATCTGAAACAGGTGGTGACGCGGGACAGCCCGATATTGGAAGGTGTGTTGCCGCTGGACGATTCCCGTTTTGCCGGGCAGATTCCGCCTGTCGTCTCCCACCCCGCTTTCGCCATCCGAAAACGCGCGGTCAAGGTATTCACCCTGGACGACTATGTCGCCGGCGGCATCATGACCCAGGCGCAATGCGACGTTATCCGCCATGCCATAATCGAGCGGCAAAACATCATCATCATCGGCGGCACCGGCACGGGCAAAACCACCCTCGGCAACGCCGTTCTCCACGAGATCACCGTGTCCGAACCGGACAGCCGGCAAATCATTATCGAGGATACGGCGGAACTCAATTCCACCGCCGTCAACAAGGTCAACTTCCAGACCACCTCCACCTGCACCATGACCGAACTCATCAAGACCACCCTGCGGATGCGTCCGGATCGGGTGATTGTCGGCGAGGTGCGCGGGCGCGAGGCGCTCGACCTTATCCAGGTTTGGAACACCGGCCACCCCGGCGGACTTTGCACGCTCCACGCCAACAACTGCGTTTCGGGTTTGAGGCGTTTGAAATCCCTTATCAGTCAACATCCCTTTGCGCCGCGAGACATCGAGCCGGACATCGCCCTGGCCGTCAACCTGATGGTCAACATCGTGAAAACGGGTGATGGGAGGAGGATCGGCGGCATCGTAGCGGTTCGGGAGTTTGACTCCACCTATCCGGAAAACAACGGCTATCGCCTGGAAACGTTGTAGGCGGCGGGGAGCGTCCCGGCCGGACGGGAGCGTTTTTCCGGCAGCGGCAAAGAAGCAGTTGTTTGGCTGAAAGGACGGATTGGAGCCGCCGCCCGGCGGCGTCCGTCCTTTGTCCGTGTCCACGGTTCGCGGGCATATGGTTCGCGAGCCGTGGCCGGACACTTTTCATTTCTGCGGGAGAAATGAGATGAACAAAAAATACCTTGGCGTATTGCTCCTTGTCTTTGTTATATGCCTCGCCGCCGCTCCGGACGCGTTCGCCGGTCCCGGAACAGGTGGAAAACTTCCGTATGAGTCGTGGTTGAACGCCGTGAGAGCCTCTGCCACAGGCCCTGTCGCCTATGCGTTCGGCATTATCGGCATCGTGGTGGCAGGCGGCATTCTCATCTTTGGCGGTGATTTAAATGGCTTTTTCCGCTCCATGCTTGTCGTCGTTTTGGTGATGGCACTCCTGGTCACTGCCAACACCATCATGACCGACCTGTTTGAAACCAGCGCGGAGATAGCGGCGCTGCCTGTACCGGCGTTGAACGGCGGCGCTGTATGAACGACGACCCTTTGGAAAGCGTCCCGATCCACCGGGCGCTGACGCGCAGCAATCTGTTCCTCGGCGGCGACCGCGAGATGGTAATGTTTGCCGGCCTCATCGCCGGGACCATGATTTTCTACGCGTTCGAGTGGAAGTCGGCGGTGGTGGGCATTCTCTTCTGGTCCTTCTCCATCTTCGTGTTGCGGCTGATGGCGAAGCACGATCCGAAGCTGCGCGCCGTATTTATGCGGCACCGCCTTTACAAGCCTTATTACCCGCCCATGTCCACGCCTTGGCGCGTCAACACCGAGAGTCAAGGCAAGCAATACCGCGATCCCTGGAGAATCACATGATGGAAGCCGTAGATGCAGTGCTTTTTGAACTCGGCCGCATACCGCTCTACGCGGTTATGATGGCGTTTTGCGGGTTGGGGATGGTCCTTGTCATTGTCATGCTGAAGCAGACGCGGCAAGGCGGGTCCAGCCTCAAGCGGCACCGCTCGGGCAATCCCGGCGTTGCCGACTTGCTCAACTGGGCGGCTGTCATTGACGACGGCGTAATCATCAACAAAAACGGTTCCCTAATGGCTGCCTGGCTGTATCGCGGAGGCGATAACGCCAGCGCCACCAATGGGGAGCGGAACGCGGTCTCACGCTTCATCAACGCGGCGCTGAATCAACTGGGAAGCGGGTGGATGATCCATGTCGATGCTATACGTCGGCCCTGTCCGGCGTATAGCGATCCGGCCTTTTCCCACTTCCCCGATCCAGTGTCGAAAGCGATTGACGACGAGCGCCGAGCCTTTTTATCCTCGATGAAAACCCTATATGAAGGCTGCTTCGTCCTTACCGCGACCCACTTCCCGCCATTTCTCGCCCAGGCCAAGTTTGTCGAATTGATGTTCGACGATCCGAACGGCAAGGCGAACAGCCTGACCGAACGCGGCGCGAAGATTGTCGAAGACTTTACGCGGGACATCAACAATCTGCAAGGCAGGCTGTCGTCGGCTCTGTCACTGGAGCGGCTGCGCTGCCATCGTTTCGAGGACGAGTTCAAATGCGAGATCGCCCACGATGATTTTCTGCGTTGGCTCCACTTCTGCCTGACTGGCGACAACCAGCCGATTTACCTGCCGAAAAACCCCTCATACATCGATTGCCTGGTCGGCGGCCAGGACATGACCGGCGGCATGATACCGCTTATCGGCAACAAGTATGTCATGGTGGTGGGCATTGACAATTTCCCCTTCGAGTCGTCGCCGGGACTTCTGGCCCGCCTCTCCGAATTGCCAGTGGAGTACCGCTGGAACACCCGTTTCATCTTTATGGATTCCCACGAGTCAGTCGCCCTTATCAACAAGTACAAGCGCAAATGGAAGCAGAAAATTCGCGGCTTCAAGGACCAGGTGCTGCGGACAAACAGCGGTTCCATCGATCATGACGCCAAAGCCATGTACGACGATTGCGAAATGGCGTTGATGGAAGTGAACAGTGGCGTAGTGGCGATGGGGCTGTACACGTCGAACGTCGTTTTGATAGGCGAGGACTTGGAGACGGTCAAAAACAGCGCCGGCTCTATTCAAAAAACGCTGGGCGCCATGGGCTTTCCTGCCCGCATCGAGGATGTGAACTCCATGGACGCATTCTTCGGCACCTTGCCGGGGCATGGCGTTGAAAACGTCCGTCGCGCCGTTATGAACACCCGCCACGTCGCCGACCTCATGCCCACCAGTTCCATCTGGACCGGTCGGGAGATGGCGCCGTGCGATCTATACCCGCCGATGTCGCCGGCCTTGATGTACTGCGTCACCACCGGTGCGACGCCGTTTCGCCTCAATACCCATGTCCGCGATCTCGGCCACACTCTGATACTCGGCCCGACCGGCGCCGGCAAATCGACACTTCTCACCACCCTGACAGCGCAATTTCTCCGCTACGACGGCATGACTATCTACGCATTCGACAAGGGCCAAAGCATGTACACCCTTGCGAAAGCTGTCGGCGGCGATCACTACAACGTCGGCGAGGAGGAGGACCGGGACGCGGCGGGACGGGTGCGGGCAAAATTCGCGTTTTGCCCGCTGCAATGGCTGCACAGCAAGTCGGATCTCGCATGGGCGTGTTCGTGGATTGAAACGCTTATCGCCTTGAACGGCGTGGAAATCACGCCAAAACAACGCAATGAAATAGCCAGGCGCATGGAAGTGTTTTTCCGCTCCGGCGAGCGGACGCTTCTTTCCTTTGTCACCGGCCTTATGGACGAAGCCATGTCGGCCGCATTGGAGATGTATACCCGTGAGGGCATGTACGGCTACATGCTGGACGCCGACGAGGACAGCCTGAACCTGAAGGATGGCGGCGGACTGACCGTATTCGAGTTGGAAGACCTGATGGCGATGGGTGACGCCAAAATTGTCCTGCCGGTTCTCTTGTACCTGTTTCGCCGTATCGAACGTTCACTCCACGGCCAGCCCGCCGTTATCGTTATGGACGAAGCCTGGCTTTTGCTCGCCCACCCCGCTTTCAGCGCCAAGATTCGCGAGTGGCTGAAAGTCATGCGGAAGAACAACTGCGCCGTCATCATGGCGACGCAATCCCTGTCCGACGTGATGAATTCGGACATTCTCGATGTTATCCGCGAATCCACCGCGTCGAAGATATTCCTCCCCAACCCCCATGCCAAGTCGGCCGACACCGCCGACGTGTACCGTCGCATGGGGCTGAACAGCAGGCAAATAGACATCGTCGCCAACGCCGTGCCGAAGCGCCAGTATTACTACGCCTCGGAAGAAGGGAACCGCCTTTTCGAATTGGCGCTTGGCCCGTTGCAACTCGCCCTTCTCGCCGTCTCCGACAAGGACTCCCTCGCCAAGGTGAAGCAACTTGAAAAAAAGCATGGCGACAAATGGCTGGCCGAATGGCTTGCCCTGCGAGGCGTGAGTCCATCCCTCATTCAGTCAATACAGAAAGGTCAGGCATGAAGCTTCTTGATCTGTTCCGGGGCGGCAACAAGCAAGAAAAAGCCCTAGACGACAACCCCTATCTGAACGCCCGCCGCACCCTGAACGAAGCCAACGGCGCCCTGATTCAATCCCGCCATATCTGGCAGGCGACGGCATTGTTGGCATTGATGCTCGCCATCGGCGCGGTCGGCGGCGTCATTTACATCGGCAGCCAGAGCAAGTTCGTTCCCTATATCGTCGAAGTCGAAAAGCTAGGCCAGGCGGCGGCGGTGGGACGCGCCGACCGGGCTTCCGTCGTGGACGAGCGGGTGGTCCACGCCACGCTGGCATCGTTTGTTCACGATCTCCGCATGGTGTCGTTCGACCGCACGGTGCAGAACGATGCTATCTGGCGTGTGTTCGCCTTGCTCCAGTCCGGTGATCCTGCCACCAACAAAATCACCGAGTTTATGAAAGACCCGAATACCAGCCCCACCCAGCGGGCGGCGGAGAATTCCGTCGGCGTGGAAATATCGTCAGTCCTGCGGCAGACGGAGGAAACCTGGGAAATCAACTGGCTGGAGCGGGTGTGGAACCGTCAGGGCGTGCGTATGGAGCAGTACCGGATGCGCGGCCTCGCCACCGTATATTTTGTCCCGCCCACAACCGCAACCACGGAGGAGGAAATACGCCGCAATCCCCTGGGGATGTATGTGCGCGACTTCACCTGGTCCCGAGTCATTGAGTAACCCGCAATTTGGAGAAGGAGAACAACAATGAGATTCATTTGTCTATACGTGGTGGCGGCGTTGCTTTGTGGGACGCTTATCGCCGCAGAAACACCCGTCCCGCGTTCGTCCGACCATGACGCTCTGCTCGAAGATTTGTATTTCTCTCCCGACAGCGTGCAACTCACCGCCAAGGAGATGAATGCACTTGCCATCGCCAAGACCTGGCAGCATGGCAGCGTCATGACGGAGAATCCGGTGGTCGGGCCGGACGGCTCTATCGAATTCCTGTTCGGAGTCGAGCAGCCGTCGGTGGTATGCGCTGTCATGCAGATTACCGATATCGAACTGGAGCGCGGCGAAAACGTCACCAGCGTCAACCTAGGCGATTCGGTGCGCTGGCAGGTACAGCCGGCCGTGTCCGGCGGCGACGTGACCCATATCCTTGTCCGGCCGAAACAGGTGGGGCTTGAGACATCGATGGTCGTCACCACCGACAGACGCACCTACCATGTCCGGCTTCGCTCGCACCGAAGCGAGTATATGCCCCGCGTCAAATTCTTCTACATCGAAGACGCGTTGAACAAGTGGGCAGCAATCAAGACGAATGCGGCGGCCAAGCGCGAAGCCGCGACCATCCCCGAAACCAACGAATACCTTGGCGATTTGGACTTCGAGTATTCCGTCACCGGCAAGGCGTCCTGGAAGCCGGTCCGCGTCTACAACGACGGCACAAAAACCATTCTCGAAATGCCCGACACCCTGCGCCAGAAGGAAGCGCCCACCCTGCTCGTCGTCAGGCGGGAAGGTCGAATTTTGAAAAAGAACGAACAGGTAATGGTCAATTACCGCGTCCAGCGCGGTCGCTACATCATGGACGCTGTTTTCGACCAGGCGGTGCTTGTCGTCGGCGTTGGCGGGAACCAGGAACGGGTGGTCATTACCCGGACACCCAAAAAGAGGGGGAAATAATTATGCGGAAGTCTCTCTACATCATCGTTTTTATGGCGCTACTCGACCTCGCCGTATTGAGCGGCTGCGGGAACCGCCCAGGCAACTACGGCAATTTCGCCGAGGCCGATTCGGTCGAACTGGTGCGGGACGCCTTGACGGCGATGCAGGTGAATTACCCGCCCGCGAAAACCCGTATCGCCCTGGTCCAGGATACTTCCGACACTTTCGGTTCCCCGCTCGTGGAATCCATGCGGGAAGCCGGATACGCCGTAGCCGAATACACCGGACCGGCCAAGGGCGACAAGTATCTCCCCATTGTGGAGAAGCCGGACGGACTGGCTTTCGCCTACGTACTTGACCGCATCGGCTCCGACGAACTCCGCGTGTCACTCCACATTGGCACGGAGACATTGAGCCGCATGTACCGAGTCCAAATGTCCGGGGATGCGCCGCAGTATATTCCCCAGGGCTTCTGGACCCGTAAACAGGGAGGATAAGCCATGAGCGAACAGGATAAACTCTCGCCCGACGCTTCCCCAAAAATCATGGAGGTGAAGACCAAACGCGCCCGGCGCATCAACAACTGGCCGGTGTTTATCGCTTTCGTGGTGTTTGGAGTGATATCACTCACCCTCGGCCTGGTCGTGGTGAGCCGGAGCAACAGGGCGAAAGCGGAGATCGGCCAGACCATCGTCAAGAAGTCGGACGCTTTCGCGAAAGAGTTAACCAGCCAAGCCGAAGCCGGCATGGTCAACCCGCCGCCTCCGGTCGCTCCTCCGCCGCAGGCGGAACCGCCAGCGGACGCAAATAAGGAACCGGAACAGGCTCGGGAACCGTCTCCGCCGGAGATCCCAAGCATACCCGATGCCAAGGCCCAGACATCGCTCCGCATGACGGATGAGGCGCGGAAGATGCGGGAAAAACACTGGCGGCAGGTGGAGGCGGCGATAGACGGGCCCATCAAGGCGCAAATTGACGAGGTGAGAACTACGCCACGCGCCATTAGCGCGGAAATCGCCGAGGTGGAACGCCAGCTCGCCGCATTGGGAAGCAGCGAGGGCCAAACCTACGCTGAACGGTTGGCCGCGATCCGCGCGTCCCTCGATACCGGCGGAGAAGCCGACTACAGCCGCCGGGGCGACTTGTCCCGCATGAACCAGTTCAGCGGCGCGACGGACTGGACCAATCCGGCGCGGGTCGAATCGCCGTCCACCATGCACATTATCCGCACTGGCTCGGTAATCCCGGCCACGCTGATAAGCGGTATCAATTCCGATCTGCCGGGACAGATTGTTGGACAAGTGGCGCAGCATGTGTACGACACGCCGACGGGCAAGCATATCCTCATTCCCCAAGGCTCCCGGCTGGTCGGCGAGTATTCGTCGGATGTGCAATACGGGCAATCGCGAGTGTTCGCGGTGTGGCAGCGCATCATTTTCCCGGACGGCAAGGCACTCGACCTCGGCGCCATGCCCGGCAGTTCCGGCGCCGGATACTCCGGCTTTCGCGACCGCGTCAACAATCACTACGTCCGCATCTTCGGCAGCGCCATCATGATGTCCGGTATTCTCGCCGGCTTCTCCATGACCCAGAACAATCAGAATTACGACGACGGGAGCAACCGCCAACGCATGTCCGACGCCATGTCGGAGGCTCTTGGGCAGCAGCTTGGCGGCGTTATGGCCGAGATGTTGCAGAAGAACATGAACATCGCGCCGACGCTGGAAATCCGGCCCGGCTACCGTTTCAACGTCATGCTGGTGAAAGACCTGGTTTTTTCCGAACCCTATGCCGGGTTCGATTATGCCCGCCGGTAACGGTCGGCACATAGACGGTGCATGAAGAACAGCACGCGAAAGCGACACCAATGTCTCTCTACAGAATCCTGGTCCTGGGCGTCACGTTCTTCATGGTTGGGCTATGCCCACGGGTTCCTATGGCTTTGGCTGTGTTTACCCTGGGCGTAGCCATTTATTTACTGCTCTGGCTGTGGGAGTTGGTCGCTAGTCGAGTGCGGAATGGTAAGAAGCTATTTTTCAGGAGGTTTCGGGATACCGAATGACCGACAAATGCTGGAGACGGTTTCCCGTTTGATTTCATTATGGCGGGGGACGGGAACGCCCTTGATCGAGCCTGCCCGCATCCAGATGTCATGACCGCCACCATGTCTTTCCAAGTGGCAATCATGATCTTTTAGCCAGCGTTCGAGTTTTCGTCGATTCATGTGGTCATTTTCCCGACGCGGCGAGTTGCTTGCGCTTTTTGGAAACCTTTTTTGCCATTTCCCGACGGTGGGCGGTCAAAAGAGAGGCGACTTCGCGGGCATTCGCCACCGCTTCATCGAGCGTTTCTCCCTCGGTGAACAGCTCGGGGTCGAGTGGACTGGAAACGACATAGCCTCCGTCCTTCGATTCTTTAACCGTCAGTACCAACTTGCCATCGGAAACAGTGTATTGCCTGGGCATAATTCGCTCCTTCATGGTTCTTTCAAAATTGTATGGTAAATCAGGCCCATTTTCAAGGCAGCCGTGCCAAAACCAATCAGACAAGCTTTTTTACGGAGACAACACATGAGAACGCATATTTTGGTAGCTTTTGTCGCTTTGGCCGGGTTAGTTCAAAGCGCTCACGCGATGGCGGTAATCGACAGCAGCAACCTGGCGCAAAACATCGTCGCGGCACGAGAAGCCATCACGCAAACACAACAGCAGATTCAACAGCTGCAGACGCAATTGAATCAGTACAAGCGGATGCTCCAGGACGCGACCAATCCAGGCAACTGGAATTGGGGCAACATAGAGGACACCCTCAATCAACTCAAATATACCATGGGGTCGCTCAACAAGGTCGCCGTTGCCGCCGGCGGCATTAACCAATATCTCGATTCCTTCGGCAGCCACGACAAGTACAGTGGCGGCGCGAATTATGGTTCGGGCAGTTCGGCGCTGTATGCGGGCGACCTGGCCGGCGCCAATCTGCAAAAAGAATCGGCCGACGATTTACTCAAATTGGTCCAGGAGCAACAGGAGGCGATGAATTCCTACTCGGACGAGTTGGAACGGCTGAAAAGCCAGTCCTCCAACGCGGAGGGACAACAGGAGGCGATACAGGCAGGCAATCAGATGCTGAGTATGCAAATCCAGCTTCTTTCCCAGATCCACACGCTTCTTATGGCGCAGAACACCATGATGGCGGCGCAGACCGAAACGCAGATCAACCGTGAAGCGCAGCAACGCATGGGCACCGCCATCAAGATGGGCGAGACAGACTTCTCCCGCACCGAAACGTCCCGTGGCGGCAAGTCATATCGGCAATTTTAGGCCGTGTCGGCCAGACAGTCCTTGCATACGTCCGCAAATGAACCTACGCGCTGCTGGCGCATCAAGCCGTAGGCCGGCATATTTACGAGGAGGTTGTTCATGGCACGCGCTATTTTGCTTTGCGTATTGCTCGGCCTGGTTGTCCCCGCCGTCGCCGTTCCAGCCAGGGCGGCGGCGGCGGAAAAGATTCTCGACGCCACTATCGACCGGTATATGGAGGAAGCGGCGCGGTGGGAACCGCGCATCAAACAAGCGGCGAAAACCATGTTCTGGATATTGGCGACCATCAGTATGGTGTTTACCTTTGCTTTCATGTTCGCCAAGGGCAACACCGGCCTGGGCGATTTCTTCGGCGAGTTCCTGCGTTTCATCGTCACGACAGGATTTTTCTATTGGCTGCTGGACAATGGCAGCGCCATAGCGAAAGCGATCATCACCTCCTTCGCGCAACTGGGCCTTGAAGCCTCGTCCACCTACCAGTCGGATTTGTCGCCGTCGAACCTGATTTCGTTCGCCCTCGATTTGATTGTCCGCTCCTGCGGAACCTTCGGCGAGCAGGACATTGCGACAAGCGTTATCGCCTTGCTGCTGTCCATCGCCATCGCGGTGCTGTTCGGCATCATCGCGGCGATGATGGTGCTGTTGTTGTGTTCGGCCTGGGTGCTGGTGTATGCCGGGGTGATTTACCTCGGCTTCGGCGGCGGGCGCTGGACATCGGACATTGCCATAAACTACTTCAAGACAGTGCTCGGGCTGGCG
>Ga0192243_10402_pt1 | contig 16648 bp, 13 predicted proteins | sample Koala_Koa27_K3_FD_131233 | JGI IMG/M metagenome (GOLD analysis project Ga0192243, IMG submission 131233) | Enriched cells from koala feces incubated with labeled cellulose particles, San Francisco Zoo, California, United States - Koala_Koa2-7_K3 ... | reverse complement strand
ATTGGTGGCAGAGGCACTGTTTATTGCGGAAATTGCCAGAAATAGGAGTAACAGATGATAGTAATCGGATTGACAGGCGGAATAGCTTCTGGTAAAAGTACTGTTGCTGGATGGTTGCGCGAAATAGGATTACCTGTTTTTGATGTTGATGAGGTCAGCAAAAAAGCAGTTGTTAAGGGCAGTATTGGATTAAAGATGGTTGAAGAGGCTTTGGGTAGCGAATACATTACAGATGAAGGAGCTCTTGACAGGGCAAAAGTTGCGGCTCTGGTTTTCAAAAACAATGAAGCACTAAAAAAACTGGAGTCCATTATTCATAAAATAGTATGGGAGAAAGCATGTAATTTCCTTGATGAGTGCCGTAGAAGGCAGTGTAAGGCAGTTGTACTTGATGTCCCGCTTTTAATAGAATGTGGTTGGCATAACAAAGTGGATCTTGTGTGGCTAGTGGCTGTGAATACTGATGAACAGATACGTAGGGCTGTGTTGCGTAGCGATATGAGCAAAGTCGATGTTAAGGCTAGAATAGATGCTCAAATGCCGTTGGAAGAAAAAAAAGCCTTAGCTGATAAGGTCTTTGACAACAGCAATAGTCCAGAAATAACTAGGATGGAGGTATATAAAGAAGTTCATAGAATTTTAAGTGAAAACACTTGCAATAAGGTGAAAGGAGCGCACTAGATAAAAAAGTCTTACATGGCAGGAATAAATACTATTTTCTGTGGAAAGATAAGGTAGAGAGAAATTAAAAAAGCTGTTGACACGTCATTGGAAAAATGATACTATAACTTTACTGTTGAAAAGAGAATGCGGTAGTGGCGGAAAGGCAGACGCGCTAGCCTCAGGAGCTAGTGGGGGAAACCCCGTGGAGGTTCAAATCCTCTCTACCGCACCATTTGTATCATTTATTATTTTAAAATGCGGTCGTGGTGGAACGGCAGACACGCTACTTTGAGGTGGTAGTGGGGGAAACCCCGTATGGGTTCAAATCCCATCGACCGCACCAAAGTGAGTATAGTGTATTGAAGGCTCAAGGATAATACCTTGGGTTTTTATGTTTTGGGTAACAAAAAAAGCATGCCAGAAAATATTTCGGCATGCTTTTTTGTTCAGATATTACCAAGTAAAATAAGTGTAAATACTGAAAATTGTCAGTAGGATTATTTCCATTTTTAGAATAGGTTTAAGCGACTTGAAAAAGTCGGCCTTAAAATAGTCAAGAGTAATAATTAAGCATATGTGAGTAGGAGTAAGCATTTGCCCTGCTACGCCGAAGGCCATAGCTACACCGGCTAAATTTAATGTATCTATGGGCATTGCTGCTACAATCGGCATAATGATGGCAACGTGTCCTTGCGACATACCTGTCAATACACCAATAATAAAAGAGACGCAGGCAATTATTACGGGAATCGGCAGCGGTGAATTTTGAAATGCAAAAACTATTTCGTTAGATACTTTTGTGATAGTTAAAATCTGAATAAAATATAGGATGCATAATACATTTAAAAACATTTTCCAATCGCAGGCACCAAGTACTACTTCCTTGAAATTGACAGAACGGTTGGTACTTCGCAACACAAAAAACAGGAGTGCGGTGACTAGCCCTATTGATAAAGACGCATTAAAATCAAAAAATACTACAAGGATAAAAGTTAATATTACAGGAGACAGTGCTAGAAATAAATCTATCTGATTCTTATGTTTTTCTTCAGAATTCATAGCAACAGATTTTTCTGCATCTATTTGAAGTGGCCGAATAAGAATTAAGCAACCTATTAGAAAGGCTAGGACCGTGAGCCAGCATAAATGGAGAATGAAATCACTAAATGCTATTCCAGATATGTTGCAGGCCATAATCATGCCAGGAATTATGGGATTGGAAAATTCAAAAATATGACGAAACCAGAAATTTATAGCAGATTTATCTTCTGGGGATAATAAGGTATCTTTACTGGCTTCTTCAACGATGGGAGCAGAAAAACGTGCACCGCCCAGAGAAGGCAAAAGTCCTAAAAATGCCGGCATGACAGCCAGAGTGAATTTGGCACTTGAAAAAATTTTTTTCAAAGCCTTAACCATGCCTTCCAATGTATCACTGGTACGTAATTCTATTTCTAGGCACATAATGAAATATAGTGCAAGAATGATATCATAAGTACGCCATAGTGATAGAGTTTCGATAAATGCCTGTCCCAGAAAAATTGGTTGAAAAGACTTAACTAGCCAGATTAAAAGGCCGCCTGCAAGCATACATGGTCCTATAGGGGAGTGACGCCACAACAAAAGAATAATCAGCAATATGGCTAATGTAAGTAATATGAAAATATTCATTGATATGCACTCTCCCCTACTGAATAATAAATTATAAACTGTTTTTGAAAAAGAATCAATAAGTTTTTCTAGTTAGACTGCCAACCTTGGGTTATCAAATAGGATATAAGCTGTTTTAAACAGGACTTGTTTTATAGGATAATTGGATTATACGTGTTATAATTAAATTGTTATAGGAAATAGAATGACGTACCTATTTTAAGAAAGCTCAGATTATGGTAGGTATAAGAAGTTTCATGAGCTATCGGAGGTGTTGTATGCGTATTGATAAACTGTATTTACAAAATTTTCGTTGCTATGATGACTTGGAAATTGATTTTGATAAAAATATGACACTTATAGTAGGTGCAAATGGTAATGGGAAAACGGCTATTGTAGATGCTTTGGCTATTGCATTAGGACCTTATTTAAGTGCATTTGGCGGAAAAGGCCGCAATATAAATGAAAAAGATGTACGGAAAATAAAAGATGCCGGCAGTATGGGAACTGAACGCATTTTAAGAATGAAAAGCCAGTATCCCGTCGTAATAAGGGTAGAAGGCACTGACGGATGGGAAAATGCTTTAGAGTGGAAGCGCGAGTTAAAGACCAGTCGTGGACGTACAACTTCCACAGATGCCAGACAACTTAGCGATTATGGTAAATCATTGTGCAATGCTGTAAATAGCAGTGGCGATGAAAAAGTAATTTTGCCTGCACTAGCCTATTATGGAACTTCCCGAATGTGGAATGATAGTAAATTGCTGGATACTCATAAAATGGTTGATTTGGAGCGTAGCGTAGGATATGAGGAGTGCTTGGAGCCGTCATCATCTTACAATACTTTTGGCCAGTGGTTTAAATATGCCGTTCTAAGTGCAGCAGAGTTTAGTCGTTCTTTAAAGGAGACAAATGACGATAAGGAAAATCCTTATGAGATGATTTTAACGGCTGTAAGGCAGGCTATAGCTACTTGCTTAAAGAGTATGGGGTGGAGCGATATCAACTACAGTTTTGCTTTACAAGGTTTTGTTCTATATCATCCTGAGATTGGAGAATTGACTATTGAGGCGCTAAGTGATGGCGCACGCAGTGTTATTAGTATGGCGGCAGATCTTGCTTATCGAATGGTACGACTGAATCCAGACCTTGGTAGCCGTGCGGCATTGGATACACCTGGAATTGTGTTTATTGATGAAGTGGATATGCATCTACATCCTTCATGGCAGCAGACAGTACTGCTGGATTTGCAACAGGCTTTCCCAAGTGTGCAGTTTATTGTAACAACTCATAGTCCGCAGGTCCTCAGTACAGTAATGCCAGAAAAAATCCGCATTCTGGAATGGGGCAGCAACGGCTTTGAAGTGGTTCGGCAGCCGGAGTTTTCATTGGGTGCAGAAAGCTATCAGTTGTTGAAAGAGATTCAAAATGTAGAGACACGGCCTCAGGCTCTGCCAATAGTCAAAGATCTTGGAAGATATTTAGAATTATTGAGTGAGGATAAATGGGATAGCGAAGAAGCTGTAACTTTACGTAAGCGGCTGGATGAATGGAGCAAGGGGCGGGATCCTGTTTTGCTGCGTGCGGATATGGATATAAGGATGCGCTCCCTTAGGAGAAAACAGAAATGAAACGTATTTATAAAAGCCCTAAAGAACCAGAACTGTTGTGCAAATACCGCAATTTGTATCCCGATGAAACATGGGAGCATTTTCGGCGGCACTGGCGCAAGGGATATCGACAAGTAAAGGAAGCTACCATAATGGATCAGCAGGGCTTGTGTGCCTATTGTGAGGTTAGCATTAAACTAGCTGAAGAAGAGAGTGAAGTTGATGATTTCCGTATAGAACATTTTTTCCCTAAATCGGTAGTTAATAAAGGTGCGCATAATTACCATCTAGATTGGTGGAATCTTTTGGGAGTGTGCCATGGGGGCAGTCAGCCTTGCGTACCTGATGCGCAGTGGCGTTTCTCTACCAAGAAAAGGGATCGTAGTTGTGATGTGCCAAAAGGAAGTAAGGAAATTACAGGGCGTATACTCAATCCTTTGAAGATACCGGCATCTATACGGCTATTCCGCTATGCAGAACACACAGGAAAGATTATCATCGACGAGACTGTTTGTCCGTTGGGGTTACAGAAAAAAGCCAGAACTACTATAAAAGAATTGAATCTTAATGCACCACGGCTTATGCGAATGAGAAAAGTCGTCATTGAATGGTTGAACGAAGAAATTACTGCCGTTATGCAGACGGGTACAACTCTTGAGGAGGGATTGTCTCTTTTGGCGGAGAGTTTTCTTCTGCCCGATGATGATGGCAGATACGTACCTTTTTTTACAATGATTCGTTGGTACTTGGGAGCTGCTGCGGAGCAGCTTCTGGCAGAGCATAATTATAATATTTGAATTTACCTACTTTTGAATTAGCTTTGACGGCAATGCAAATATGTTTGCCAGTATAAGTGCTAATTTTTTAAAAGCAGGATTTTTTCTTTTTTATTAGAATAGTACTATGTAATATGATGTAACACATTATATTTATGTCGATTTTAAATTTAAGCGGTAATGTGATTTAGGAGAGAAAATTTATGATGGAAGTTGCTAATAAGGCATTTAAAGCTTACGATATACGTGGAGTTTATCCCGATGAAGTAAACGAGGAACTGGCTTATAGGGTTGGACGAGTTTTTTCTGCAATGTTTGCGGCAGAAACGGTTGTGTTGGGGCGTGATATCCGGCTGAGTGGCCGCTCACTAGAAAATGCTTTGGCAGAAGGATTGCGTCATGGTGGTACCAATGTACTTGATATTGACCAATGTGGTACAGAAATGATTTATTTTGCAACAGCCAATCTAAATACTAATGGGGGCATTATGGTGACTTCCAGTCATAATCCAAAGGAATATAATGGGATGAAATTGGTGCGCAAAGGTGCTAGACCTGTTTCTTCGAATACTGGCCTTCAGTACATAGGGAAAATGGTTACAGCTAAATATTTTCCGCATGGGCTTGTATTGGGAAAAGATTTGGGGACTATGAAAAAAATTGATATCATACCAGCATATATAGATCATTTATTGACATATATTGATAAAAATTTTTTAAAACCACTGACGATAGTGGCTAATCCTGGTAATGGTGGGGCAGGAACTATAATTAAGGAATTAGCCAAAAGTTTGCCATTTGAATTTATCTTTGTTAATGAAAAGCCAGACGGAACATTTCCAAATGGGGTGCCTAATCCGATTTTATTAACAAACAGGGAGATAACAGCTGAATTGGTGCGTAAAACAGGTGCCGATCTCGGCATTGCTTGGGATGGAGATTTTGATCGTTGCTTTTTGTTTGATGAAAAGGGAGAGTTTATTGAAGGCTACTATATTGTCGGATTATTGGCAGAAGTTTTTTTAATAAAAGAACCTGGAGCAAAAATAATGTACGATCCGCGACTTATTTGGAATACAGAGGCAATTTTAGCTGATAATAAAGGTATTCCAGTGCGGTGTAAAAGCGGACATGCGTTTATGAAGGAATGCATGAGAGATAATGAGGTGTTATATGGGGGAGAAATGTCAGCCCATCATTATTTCCGCGATTTTTCTTACTGTGATAGTGGTATGATCCCGTGGTTATTGGTGACAGAATTAATGTGCCGCAATGGTAAGAAACTTTCTGAACTGGTAGGATCCAGAATGAAAATGTTTCCTTGCAGCGGAGAAATCAATCGAAAGGTGGAAGATGCAGCATGCGTACTGGAGGCATTGGAAACCAAATATGTTGATGGAGATCAGGATAAATTAGACGGGTTAAGCGTGGCCTATGATAATTGGCGTTTTAACGTGCGCACGTCAAATACTGAACCAATAATGCGTTTAAATGTAGAAACTAGAGAAGACAGGGATCTTCTAGCCGAAAAAACTGCAGAGTTGTTGGCTGTTATAGGAGGAGAAGAAGCTTAAACTCCTGAAATAAATTCTCGTTAGGAAGAAGGAAATTTTGAACTATGATTAAAAAAATTCGTAAAGCAGTTATTCCGGCAGCAGGGCTTGGTACGCGATTTTTACCAGCTACTAAAGCGACACCAAAAGAGATGTTGTCGATAGTTGATAAGCCAACCATCCAGTATATTATTGAAGAGGCATTGGCGTCTGGTATTGAGGATATTTTGATTATTACAGGACGTAGTAGACCTGCCATTGAAGATCACTTCGATCGTAGTGTAGAACTTGAAATAAATTTGGAAGCAAGTGGCAAGATTAGTGAACTGAAAATGATTAAGGAAATTTCCGATATCAGAATACACTATATAAGGCAAAAAGAACCTCGCGGACTAGGGCATGCCATTTTATGTGCTCAACAGTTTATTGGTGATGAACCATTCGCTGTATTACTTGGAGATGACGTGGTGGATGGTGAAATACCGGCCTTAAAGCAGCTCATTGATGTATATGATAGAACTGGTGCAAGTATCCTTGGTGTACAGGAAGTATCTCAGGAAAAAGTATCTTCTTATGGTATTGTAGATTCGAAGCCTACTGGCGATAAACGCACTTTCCTTGTGACGGATATGATAGAAAAGCCTAAAGTAGAAGCTGCACCATCAAGACTTGCTATTTTGGGCAGATATATAATTAGTAATGATATTTTCCCTATTCTTGCAGATACAAAACCAGGACGAGGGAATGAAATACAACTGACGGATGCTTTAAAAGTATTGGCTAAACAGCAACCAGTATATGCATATAATTTCAGAGGTCGGCGATATGACGTTGGTGATAAGCAAGGGTTTTTGGAAGCTACAGTTGAAATGGCTTTAAAACGTAATGATTTGAGAGGTAATTTTTTGCGATATCTGCAAAACATTACAGGTATGGAAAATGAAGAGAAAAACCAGAAGGAGCAGTGAATATGAACATTCTTGTTACCGGCGGAGCTGGATATATTGGCTCTCATGTAGTAGAAGAGTTGCAAAAATCGGGGTTTATACCTATTGTATACGACAACTTTTCTACTGGTCATGCTGCTGCTGTTCCTGAAGATGTGCAGCTTGTTGAAGGTGATATTCATAATACGGTTTTTGCAAAGCATATTATTGAGCAGTTTGGTATTGATGCAGTGATTCATTTTGCTGCTAGTAGTTTGGTAGGAGAGTCCATGGAAAATCCTGCTAACTATTATTTCAATAATGTAGAAGGGTCATTACATCTTTTAGAAGCGATGCGTGAAGTCGGAGTAGATAAGATTGTTTTTTCCTCTACTGCTGCAGTATATGGTGAGCCTGAAAATGTCCCTATTACGGAAAACAGTAAGGTGCAACCGACTAATGTTTATGGACATAGCAAGTTGATGATTGAAAGAATGCTAGCTGATTACGACATGGCTTATGATATGCATTATGTAGCTTTACGCTATTTTAACGCCGCAGGAGCTTCTTTTAGCTGCGATATTGGTGAAGACCATAGTCCGGAAACACATTTGATACCGCTTATTCTTAAAACAGCACAGGGAGTACGTAAACATGTATCAATTTTTGGTACTGATTACCCAACAAATGACGGAACATGTGTGCGGGACTATATACATGTATGCGACTTAGCCGTGGCCCATATACTGGCATTGGAACATTTGCTTAAAGGTGGCACTAGTAGAGTATATAATTTAGGTAGCGAAAATGGGTTAAGTGTGCAGGAAATAATTAAAAGTGCAAAAAAAATGACCAACGTGGACTTTCCTGTAGTAGAAGAACAACGTCGCCCAGGGGATCCGGCTGTTTTGATTGCCTCTTCAGATAAAATACGTCAGGAACTTGGGTGGATGCCTGCGCAAAGCAATATTGAGACAATTATAGGCACTGCTTGGAGATGGTATCAAGCTCATCCTCGTGGGTATGAAAATTAACATTAACAAAGAAATTATAAATAGAGTTGCTTACAATGGGTGTGCAACAATACAATCAACAATATGAAGTTCATTTAAACAGCGCAAGTGCGGAAATAGTCCAGTGGTAGAGCACCTCCTTGCCAAGGAGGGGGTCGCAAGTTCGAATCTCGTTTTCCGCTCTAGTTGATTTCGCCCTTCAGATATTGGCTGGAGGGCTTTTAGTATTGTCAAGGAGGCGAGCTTATGATATTATATTATGAGCGATTTATGTAAATCTTTTTTTGTTTGCAGGAGTTGCATATTTGCTACTATGGCTATTTATTCGCTTACATAAAATTAAAGGGAGACTCTTATTGATGAATGTGACTGTTGAAAAAAATGGAAATGAGGCAACTTTAAAAATTAATGTGCCAGCGGCTACTGTTGATACTGGATTTAAGCAGGCAGTACAGAAAATTGCTGGCAGTGTAAATATTCCTGGTTTTCGTAAGGGCAAGGCACCAAGAAAGATTGTTGAGATGCACTATGGCAAGGAAGCTGTAAAACAGGAAGCATTTGATATTGTTGTAAACAAGGCTTACAGAGAAGCTTTGCAACATGAAAAATTGAATCCTGTAGCTGATCCCAAAATAGAAGAATCTGTTTTTGAAGAAGGTCAAGATATGGAAACTATTATTAAGGTGACCTTAAAGCCGGAACCAGAACTGGGAGAATATAAGGGATTAACGGCTGAGAAAAAGGAAGCAACTGTTAGTGATGAAGAAGTTGAAAAAGCCGTAAATGAACTTCGCAATCGGCATGCTAAAATGGTGCTTGCTGAAGAAGGTACAGTTATTGAAAAAGGCGATTTTGCAATTATAGATTTTGTAGGCACTGTGGATGGTGAACCCTTCAGTGGTGGCGAAGGAAAAGGATATCCGTTGGAAGTAGGTTTTAATTCTTTTATTCCTGGATTTGAGGACCAGTTGATAGGATTAAAGAAAGGCGATTCTACTGATGTGGATGTAACTTTTCCAGAAGATTATTTTGTTAAAGAATTGGCTGGAAAGGAAGCCATTTTTAAAGTAAATATTCAAGATGTAAGACGTAAAGAGTTGCCGGAATTGACTGATGAATACGTCGCAGCTAACAGTGATTTTAAAACAGTGGAAGAATTACGTGCAAATTATAAGGAACGTATGCAAAAAGCGGCTGAAATGAATGCTAAAACAGCTTATGAAAGTGCTCTTATTAAAACTGCTGCCGCCAATGCGAAATTTGAAGTTCCGGATATTATGATTGAGGACCGTATTACCCAAATGGTGGACGAGCTTCGGCTAAACTTAGAAAACCGCAGAATGAATCTTGAAACATATATGCAGTACACTGGTATGGACATGGAGAAAATTCGTGAAGACCAGCGAAATGCTGCCAAGGAGACTGTAAAGACGGATTTGGTTTTGGATGCTGTGGCTAAAGCTGAAAATCTGCAGGTGGATATGAATGATATTGATGCTGAGATTGCTGCCATTGCTTCTCAACATGGGGCTTCTATTAATGATGTAAAGAAAATTATTCGCAGTAATAATAGCATTGGACTCTTATTAGCTAATATTCTTAGGCGAAAAGCTGCTCGGGTCATTATAGATAGTGGAAAATAAAGTGTAATTAGTATAATTATAGTAAAGGGTGTGCCATATATGAATTATGTACCTATTGTTGTTGAACAATCCAGTCGTGGAGAACGTTCTTATGATATTTATTCACGGCTTCTAAAAGACAGAATTGTTTTTGTGGCAGGGCCTATAGATGATGCCGTTGCAAACGTGGTCATTGCCCAGTTGTTATTTCTAGAGGCAGAGGATCCTGATAAAGATATACATTTGTATGTTAACAGTCCTGGCGGTAACATAAGTGCCGGTATGGCTATTTATGATACCATGCAGTATGTCAAACCAGATGTTTCCACAATTTGTATCGGTATGGCTGCTAGTATGGCGGCTGTTTTATTGGCTGCAGGGTTTCCAGGCAAACGTTTTGCACTACCTTATTCTAGGGTTATGATTCATCAGCCGTTAGGCGGAACACAGGGGCAGGCTACCGAAATTGAAATTCATGCACGAGAGATTTTAAGGATCAGAGAAGAAATGAATGAAGTATTAGCTAAACATACAGGTCAAAGCAAAGATAAGATAGCGGCCGATACGGAACGCGATTATTATATGACTAGTAGCGAAGCCAAAGAATATGGATTAATAGACGAAGTTTTGGAACGAAATAAGAAATAAAATATAGATAATTATATAAGGAGTCATAAAGATGGATTTTGATGAAGGCCATGATAATAATCTTACATGCTCTTTTTGCGGTAAGCGAGAAGGGCAGGTTCGCCGGCTTATTGCTGGGCGTGGTGTTTATATATGCGATGAGTGTATTGAATTTTGCAAGGACATGCTTGATGAAGATTCACGAAAAGCTGCAGTTGATAATGTATCCGCAGTAGGAGAATTGCCTAAACCTAAGGAAATTAAAGTTATTTTAGATGAATATGTTATTGGCCAGGAGGAAGCTAAAAAAACATTGGCCGTTGCTGTTTATAATCATTACAAACGTATCAATTATGAGTTAAATAATCCTGTAAAAGAACAAAATGTTGAATTACAAAAATCTAATATTTTAATGTTGGGGCCTACTGGCAGCGGGAAAACTTTATTAGCCCAGACTTTGGCAAAAATTCTGCAGGTACCTTTTGCTATTGCAGATGCGACGACACTTACAGAGGCAGGCTATGTTGGCGAAGATGTTGAAAACATCCTTTTGAAATTAATACAGAATGCTGATTATGATGTAGAGACTGCTCAGCGTGGCATTGTCTATATTGATGAAATTGACAAAATTTCTCGTAAATCTGAGAATGTATCTATTACTCGTGATGTTTCTGGAGAAGGGGTGCAGCAGGCTCTTTTAAAGATTTTGGAGGGAACGGTCGCTAGTGTTCCCCCAAAAGGCGGACGGAAACACCCACATCAGGAGTTTATACAAATCGATACAACGAACATTTTATTTATCTGCGGAGGAGCTTTTGCTGGATTGGAGAACATAATCAATGCACGGATAGGAAAGAAAAATTTAGGGTTTGGAGCCGATATTAAGCAGAAGGCAGAAGTGGTGAATGATGCCGTATTAAGTAAGGTCCTGCCAGAGGATCTTATGAAATATGGATTGATACCTGAATTTGCTGGGCGGTTGCCAATACTGGTCACTTTAAATTCTTTAAATAAAGAAGCATTAGTACGTATTTTGCAAGAGCCGCGTAATGCTTTGATTAAACAGTACCAGCGATTTTTAGAAATGGATAATGTGCAATTGGAATTTGAAGATGATGCTTTGGATGCTATTGCCGCAGAGGCTTTGACGCGTAATGCCGGTGCCCGCGGTTTGCGTGCTATTATTGAATCTATTATGCGGAATGTAATGTATGAAGTACCTTCTCGAAATGATGTTATAAGGTGCATTGTTACTGAAGATACTGTGCGAAGGCATGCTGAGCCGCAGATGATTGTTGAATAGATAATATAAAAAGGAGAAGGGCGCGGCTCTTCTCCTTTTTTATAGTAAAACCCTTAAGATAGGAGGGATATAATTTGGCAGATAACATTATAATCTTGCCGTTACTGGCTTTACGTGGCATGATAGTATTTCCTGGAATGATAATAAATCTTGATGTAGGCAGAGAGAAATCAATACATGCGGTAGAGGAAGCTATGAATAGTGATCGTAGGCTACTACTGGTAACTCAAAAAGATGCTTCTCTTGCTGATGTTCAGCCGGAAGATTTGTATAATTATGGTGTACTGGCTGAAATTAGGCAACTCCTTAAACTTCCTAATGGGGCTGTGCGCATTCTAGTGGAAGGGCTAGATCGTGTAAAAATAGTTTCTGTTACTGCCTTTGCTGATGAAAAAAATGCGTTTGTAGGGCATGTGGAAATACTTGATAAAAATGACGAGTATGATTCTGAAACAGAAGCTTTGCGCAGAATGCTTATAGATGCTTTTGAACAGTGGATATTAGTAACTAAAAAAGTAAGCAGCGAAGTATTGCAGGCTTTGAAGAGCCAAACTGATTCAGGTCGGGTCGCAGACATGATAGCTGGGTATCTATCTGTAACGGTTATTGAAAAACAACAATTGTTAGAAGCGGTTACTGTAAAGGAACGTATGCATAGCCTATATGAGTTGCTCAGCAAAGAATTAGAGATTGTAGTGTTGGAAAAAAATATTGCACAGCAGGTACGTAAACAGATTGAAAGCAATCAGAAGGAATATTACTTGCGTGAGCAGATCAAAGCTATCAATAAAGAATTAGGTGAAGGTGACGAATTAAAAGCAGAGATTGATGAATATAAAAAGCAGGCAGAGGAATTAGATCTTCCCGAGGATGTAAGAGCAAAAATAGAAAAAGAACTTGAACGTTTATATAAAATGACGCCTTTGATGGCTGAAGGGGCGGTAATTCGCAGTTATTTGGAAGCGTTGCTTACTTTACCTTGGGGAAAATTTACACAGGATGATTTCGATTTGAAAAATGCAAGTAAAATTTTGGATCGGGATCATTACGGCCTAAAGAAAGTTAAGGAACGCATTTTGGAATATCTTGCCGTGCGGGTCCTATCTAAAAGTACTAAAGGCCCTATTTTGTGTTTAGTAGGGCCACCAGGGGTAGGTAAAACATCTTTGGCACATAGTGTTGCAGAAGCTATGGGACGCAAATTTACACGTATTTCTCTTGGCGGCATCCGTGATGAAGCGGAAATACGTGGACATCGCCGTACATATATTGGAGCTATGCCGGGGCGCATTATTCATGGGATGCAAAGCTGCGGGTGTATGAATCCGGTTTTTCTGTTGGATGAAGTAGATAAAATGTCTGCTGATTTTCGCGGTGACCCGGCTTCCGCATTGCTGGAAGCGCTTGATCCTGAGCAAAATTGCAGTTTCAGTGACCATTATATTGAATTTCCATTTGATTTATCCAATGTATTCTGGATAGTGACTGCAAATACGGTAGAAACTATTCCAGCAGCACTGTTAGATAGAATGGAAGTTATTCAGCTTTCCAGTTATACCGATGAGGAGAAAGTTAAAATAGCGGTCTTGCATTTGCTGCCAAAGGAACGCATACAGCATGGACTGGAAAAAGCTTCGGTTTCATTTAGCGAGCTGGCTATTAGGCGTATTATTCGTGATTATACACGTGAGGCAGGAGTGCGCAATTTAGAACGTAAAATTGCAGCTGTTTGCCGAAAGATTGCCTATAAATTTGTTATGACGAAAGTTACGGCAGCCAAGATTACAGATAAAAATATTGATAAATATTTAGGGCCAGCTATATTCATGGAAGAAGATATTAATAAAAGTTCTGAAGTAGGCATTTGCACTGGGCTGGCTTGGACTAGTGTCGGTGGCGAATTGCTCCGTGTTGAAGTTTTGGTTTGCGGAGGTAAAGGCAACTTGACCCTTACAGGGCAATTGGGAGATGTCATGAAAGAGTCGGCTCAGGCTGGATACACATATATCCGTAGTCGGGCTGGTGAACTGGGACTAAAAGGTAATTTTTACGAAACTAAAGACATTCATATTCATTTGCCGGAAGGTGCGATACCAAAAGATGGACCTTCGGCTGGTATCACTATGGTGGTAGCAATGGTTTCAGCTCTGACAGGACAACGTGTTAAAGCAGGATTAGCTATGACAGGTGAGATTACTTTGTCCGGACAGGTGTTGCAAGTAGGCGGGATAAAAGAAAAGATACTTGCCGCACATCGCTACGGGATTAAAATAATCCTGTTACCGGAGCGTAATTTAAAAGATCTGGAAGATGTACCTGCTGACGTTCGTAAAGAAACGAAATTTGTTCCTGTCCGGCATATGGATGAGGTTTTAAAATTGACTCTGGAGAAAAAAGATGATTAACGGCAACTGGGATATAATTCATTCTCGATATATAACCTCAGCCGTGCATGCCAGCCAGTATCCGTCCACAGGATTAACGGAAGTGGCTTTTATAGGACGCAGTAACGTAGGTAAATCTTCGCTGATTAATTCTTTGTGTCGTCGAAATGGCCTGGCAAGAGTAAGCGGTACTCCTGGAAAAACACAAACCATTAATTTTTACGAATTGGAAGCTAAACGCAAAATTGAAGCAACGGAAGAGAGGATACAATTTTATTTAGTAGATTTGCCTGGATATGGATTTGCCCGGACAAATAAAACCAATAAGGGACAATGGTCAGGATTCATAAGGAAATATTTAACAGGCAGTCATAATCTTGAGCTGGTTTGCCAGTTGATTGATATTCGGCATAATTCATTGAAAAATGATATTGAATGTTATCAGTGGTTGCTGGATTGCGGTTTAAATATACAAATTGTGTTAACTAAGGCCGATAAGCTTTCAAAAAATGCAGTTATGGCGCAGAAGGCTTTATTTAAACGTGAACTTAAGTTGGACGAAGGACAAATCATAAGTTATTCAGCCACTCAGCATAGTATGCGGGGAGAATTAATTGCGAGAATAATGGAAATTTTGTACAATGATGCTTAATAATGGTTTCTAAAGATGCGTAATAGGTTATTACTATTTCTCATGGCTGCTTGTGCAGGAAGCGTACTTGTAAAATTGCGATTGCCCATTTCTTTTCTGATGGGTGGAATGCTGACGGCTATTTTTTGTAAAACTTTTATAAGTCGGATGCACTTTGACTGGCTGCGGCGTTGGAGAGGTTATGGACTAATGGTTGGCGGGTATGGTCTAGGTTCTACTTTTAGTGCTGCTACTTGAAATAATTTTTTGAATGAAATAGCTGGTGTTGTGAAAGCGACGCTCATAGCGCTTGGTGTCAGTATTATTTTAGCGGTTGCAATTAATAGATGTACTAAATTTAATTTGCAGAGTTGTGTTATGGGAATGTTGCCAGGTGGGCTTACCCTTATGATGCTGATGTCGGAAGAGGATCCGCGCGCTAATCCTAATGTGGTTATGGTAATGCAGGTTATCCGACTTCTTGGCGTGGTTATTTCAGTACCATTTCTGGTTGTCTACTGTCTGGATGCACATGTAATGGGAAGTAGTATCGCTATGCCTAATCATGGCGGTATACATTGGCTTATATTTATTCCGTTGACAATTTTAGGTGTCTTTATGGCAAGGAAACTGCATCTGCCAACGCCGCAACTTTTGGATTCTATTTTAGTAACGGCGATTTTCTCAGTATTAGCAGGAGATTTGCAACCCGTTCCAGCCATGTTAATGGCTCCGGCACAAATAAGTATTGGATTGTATGTAGGGTAACTCTTAGATGTTGGTAAAATATCGCAGACAAAAACCTTATTGCCGCTTACAGTTATTGGAACAGCTATTTTGATAATTATTAGCATAGGGGTTGCTTATAGTTTATCGGCTCGCTACGGATTTACCTTGATCACAGCTTTTTTGGCTATGGTTCCAGGTGGTATAGCAGAAATGTCACTATCCGGTAAGAGTATGGGAGAGGATGTTTCTATTATTCTCACTTATCAGTTGATGCGATTGTTGTCAATTAATTTACTGATGCCACCATTGCTGTTGTGGTATTTTAAAGACAAATAAACAGCTATAAGAAATTCATGGTTTCTGCAGATGCTTGAAGAATTGCATGCTGCTAATTTTTTAAATATCAAGGTGCAAATGTCGTATTAATTAAATGAAAGAACACTTAGATTATCTTTTATGTTATAATTTATTGAAAGAGCATAATTTTTGAGATAGGAATGATACTATGTCACGAAAAAGCAATAAATATGCTGGATATCAGCCGCCGGATCCTACAGGCATAGATGCTTATTTGGGATTGATGAGACCATTGGACATTTCTGATAACATTACCAGATTTGCCATGTTATGCAGTGCTTTATCCGGAGTTGCCGTAGTATTATGGAATTTGGTACAAGGGGAATCTTTTTATGATATGTTACTGAAGGGAGTAGGTGCTGGTTTAGAGTGTCTATTTTCCTTTGTTATTGCCAAAGAGCTTGATCCGGATAGGACATACGGTGGCATTATTGGCGGGATTCTTACGGCCATAACTTCATTTTTCCTTGGGCAGGGGAATATACTGGTAATGTTTTGGCTCCTATTTCTTTTGCGCATGCTAACTAGAACTTCTGGTGATAGACACCGCGTTGGCGATAATATTATTATTATTGGTACAGCCCTTTGGTTAGGGATAAATGGATATTGGCTATATCTAATGGCGACTGGAGCTGCTTATGCTTTGGAAAGTCAGCTTTCCGACGGGTATTCCCGAAGTCTTTATTTGGCAGGATTATCGTTAGCTGGTGCCGCTGCTGTGGCGAAATATATTCCAATAATCGCGGAGCATGATCTGTCTTTGATTTATCTTGGTATCATATGTATTGCTTTTATATTATTTTT
>Ga0192243_10401_pt1 | contig 16648 bp, 21 predicted proteins | sample Koala_Koa27_K3_FD_131233 | JGI IMG/M metagenome (GOLD analysis project Ga0192243, IMG submission 131233) | Enriched cells from koala feces incubated with labeled cellulose particles, San Francisco Zoo, California, United States - Koala_Koa2-7_K3 ... | reverse complement strand
CTATACTAGACCAACCAAAAAATCTAGGCAAGATTTAATGTAGCTCTGCTTTTGAGCCAATCTAGGTTCTTTACAAATTTATAAATTCCAATACCGGCGATAGCAGTACCGAAACCTCCGATGAGAGAGGTGGCCTTTTCTACAATTCGTATAATGTTAGTAAAACCAATAACCAATGCTTTTAACTCATCAGAGTTTAATATATTGTTCCAGGTAGTTTCTCCAACCGCTTTTAATTCTCCAAGACGTCCTTGAAGAGACTTTGCATATTTTTCTTGATTTTCGAAAGCTACACCAGTGGAATCATTAGCTTTTGTGACTAAAGTTTCATAATCAGACCAGTAGCCTAAAAGAGATTTTAAAATGTTGGTTTGACGAATTCCCGCTACATTATAACTGATATTACTCTGTTGAACTGACGATAAAGAATCCCAGACCTTTCCAAGATCAGACAAGATATCTGTTAAGTCGCGGAACTCTTTTTCTGAGTCTCTAACCTGTATACCAACTGCACGTAAACTTTTTTCTGCATTTGATATATCATCTTTAAGTGTGCCTTCCGTTTTAGATGCCGCTGTAATACGCGAGAAAATTGTTTTGTAGGCATTTCCTATCGTACTACCGCTTTGTCCTGTTTTTTCGATTGCCAACCCAAGCAAGCTTGCATATTCTTTCAAATCTAAACCAGCACTTTTGGCTACAGAACCAGAGGCTTGAATACCAGCAGCTATTTCCTTAATACCGGCACCAAAATCATATGCCATATTTTGAGATACAGTTTGAATAACATCTGATATTTCCATTAAATCATTTTCTGTCATATCAAACTGATTCATGATAGCCTGTAAAGTTTTAGCAGATTCTGAGCCACTTATTCCTGATACATTTGCTAACATGATGGCTGGCATAGACTTAGTTAAAATACTATCTGCACTTTCTTTGACATTAGCATATAATGTTACTGCTTCCAAAATATTTCTTGCAGAAGTTTTTAATTTCATTGCCATTTCCATAGAGGAATCGCCAACTTCATTTAATTTGTTAGGCATTAATGTCATTGTGTAATTGATATTGGTAAGTGCCTTATCCAGTTCATAAATTGTTGATAAACCATACCTTGCAGCTCTATAAAGTTGCATCATGGCATTTCCCGCAATTAACCATTCGCTAAATTTCTTTGCGTTATCTATAAAAAGTGATTTGAATGATTTTCCCACTTGATCAGCAGCCTTGGCTTCATTTTTAAGAGTAGACAATTGTGTACTCAAATTGCTAAGAGCTTTAGTATTTCCAGCCTTTTCTATGTCACTTCTCAATGCTAAAATTTGGAACGGAATGTATCAAGCATTTTACTGTTCTGAGCTAGGAATTGATCAAGATTTGAAATTAAATTGCTTTTTTATGTCTAAACGAGTTTCAGATTCTATCCCTTTTTGCTTGTTCGACACCGATTATATTATTTTTTAGTGTTTGAAATTCACTCTGCCATACTTTTAACCCAGTAGGAGTGGTAACGCTGCTTAGTGAAGATTGAAGTGTATCAAATTTTTGGCGAAATTCGGTTGTGAGTTTTCCAGTGCTTTCTAACTCATTTCTATAGTTAATAAGTTTAGTCTTTTCGGTTTCAATGTTTGAACGTAAAAGAGTAGCATTCTCGGTTGTCTTTGCGGCCGCACTAATTGCTTTAAATTCAGATTCTACGTTTGAGAGTCTATTCAAATATGCCGTTAGAGCGTCTGAGTCGAATGCTTTATTAAGATCGGCGCGAAGAGCAGATATTTTAGCTTCAAAATCAGTGGTATAGAGTCCACTTTGTTTGATCTTTTCAACAAAAATATCTAAATTATGACCCTCATCGATCTTAACTGTTGATATATGCTTCGTGCGTAGTGAAGTAGCTGCATATTCAGCATTTCTAAATTGAGTAATAAGTCTATCTAATGTCGCTATCTCAGTATTCACATTAGACGTCATAGCAGTAAATGTGGAGGAGTCAGAATTTCTTACCGCTTCAATAGCAGATTGAACCTTCATATACTGACTATTCAAAGCGGATAGATTATTCACATCCTTGATCGGTTTTGCTGCATTAAGATCGCTATAAGACATTTTTAACTTTTCAAGTTTAATAGAAAGATCATTTGCCTTAGATGATATAGTATCTAATTGTTTGGTGACACCATTATCATTAATAGATCCTCCTGCATATTGAAAATAGTTACCAATTGCTTTCCCCTGATCGTCCTTTAAAACCTGTAAATTATAACGAAGTTTTTCAACAACACCTTCGGCATTTTTACATTGAACAACAAAACTAGTTAGGTTATTATTTTTACCTAACTCCTCTGTTACAGATACGGATTTAGATATGGTTTTAAAATAATTCTCTGCCTCTTTTGCAGCGGTGTTTATTTTTCCAGGATTAAATATTTTTTCAAATTTTCCTTTTTGAATAATCCCATTCATTCCAGATTGAATTTGTTTTCCAATCGTCTCTCCAGCTTGTCTACCCTGAGATTCTAACCTGGCTCTATCGAGATCCGCTTGTAAATTGAGTTTTACATTTGAATTCTTTAACATAGTCTGAACATCTTGCAAGGCTTTGCCATTCAACTTTATGTCGCTGACATTAATAGATAAATTTTTGTATTTATCTAGTTCAGCTTGCAATTTTTGACCGACGTTACTTTCGAGTATGGCACCAATGATTATATTAAAATCAGTCACTCAATCAACCTCCTTACTGAGACTTTGACCTGTATTGCACTCATTATTCGGTCTCTTTCTTAACAACAATGCCCTCGGAAAGCATATTCTGAAGATCTGGATTAGAGGCAATGTTAGAGATAATTATGTTGAGTAATTCGCGGTTCTCTTCCGAAGCTAAATTTTCAACGAGTGATTCGATCATATCTGTAGCATTTTTACATTAGTTATGATTTGCGCTCCACCGATCGGTAAAAGAGCTGTTGCATTTTTCATATCACGTCTTAACTTGAATAATTTTTGATTTTATTAAACATAATAAAAACCTCCTTTTGGGTAATAAAAAAAGAGCCTGCTTTAAGCAGACTCATTGTGTTTTAAATGGATTGTATTATTGAATTATTGTTTGACATTACACTATTTATATTGATAAGCAGTGTTATCAAGTGCGGTAGGCGGTTAGTTCTCATTACATATAGATTCTCCAGAAGAAATTATACAGTAGAGGAGGAGAGCGCAGTTATGTCTACTACAGCAGTCTCCAGATTATTTTTAATATCGGCAAAAGAAAATAACCGCCCCAAGTCCAAATTGATGCGGTTATAATCTGTTTTTAATTATTCAATTGGTCTAACCGTCTGTAATAACGGTAGCACTATATAATTCTAAACCTTTTTATCATCATTGTCAATAGAAAATTAGACATTATGGTGTCATTACATTAAGCTCAATATAACATTACACGCATTTGAAATGCTATAAAACGACGATTTCTGACATGTTTCGTCCACAATATAGTGATTACGCTGTCGCCGGGGCAAAAACAGTATTGGCTACCACGTATAACGATAAGCAGGTTTTTACTGCTCCGGCTGCTGGCATATTTGAGATACTGGTCAGCAGTTTTAAGGACGCCTATGGGTGTTTGCATTTTACGAGCTCGAATGGGCTCACTTATAAGCTCCTTGGTAGTAATAACTCCGGAGTTGGGTTGTCTATGCATATACCTGCCAATGCCAACGACAATATTACTGCACAGACATCATCTGCGGGCACCAATGCCAACGCGTTGACCGTCTCTTTCATTGCCTTAAAATGATCATTAATCAGAAGCTTTGAGCAATATGCCCGAAAAATAACATCTGCTATATTGTGCAGCTGCGGTACTTGAATTTTTATTGGACAGCGTTACGGATTTTCCAGACACAGCTACTACAGGCATCCACCATGTTGCATTGGACGTACTAATAATAGTTACTGGTACATGGGTATCAAAGCACGCTTTTGGAAGCTGTATAAATTCAGTTGGTGCAGCTTCATAGGTAAACGTCCCCTTATCAATCTGACAATCGCCTGTAATGTAATAGCAGGTGTCGGACTCATATAGTTTGTAAGTATGTCCTACATTATTGATGACCGTCCAATCATTGACCGCAGCAACTAAGCTCCACCCGATATCACTATATTGTGAAATAAAAATTCAATATACTGATCTATGAACTTATGATGATTTTTTTGATTCTGAGTCCAAAAGTTCGTTTCTGTGAGCCAATTTATTAATCTCATTCTTTAACTCTTGCTTTGAGACTGGTTTTATATATGCTTGTTGGGTTATGTCTGGAGACTTATGATTTGCCCATTTAGAGGCTAAATTTAGATCTCCTGTTTTTCTATATATGCTATTAACAGATGTTTTTCTCATGCAGTGGCAGTGATAATCTGGAATTCCAATAATTTCTCCGTATTTTCTCATTTTGTAATGAATTGTAGAGCGTTTCCATGGTATCCATACACCACTATATTTATGTATAAGTAATCCATCACACTGCATTTTATCATAATCATTTTCTCTCATTTTCAACCATTCTGAAATGAGATTTTTCAAGTTCATATCAAGCGGAATTTCTACACGATATCCTTCTTTTTCTCGAATATCTGCAAAACACATGTTTTCCATGTCGAGAGACGATAGACTTAGGCGCTCTAATGCTCCGATTCTATTTGCAGAGAACAAAGAAAGCTCAAACAATATTTTGTCCTGTATAGAATATCTGGCATTTTTATTTTCGTTGACTCCTTTTCGTATTTCATCAATTTGTTCATCAGTTAGGAAATAACTATTGATAACATGTTCTTCATTTGCCTTTTTCATTCTGTCCAATTTATCTTTGAATGGGTGATATTTAATTAGCCCTCTTTTGACAGACCAGAGATAAAATGAAGAAACGGCAGCCACCTTATTATTCACAGTTTTCTTATGATTTTCCATATAGTCCTGACAAAAGAGCATATATGCTTCCATAATATCCACTGCGTTATCCATGAATTCTTCATCATACAAATCGAGTTCATCATCATATTCGTTTGCCAACCAACATAAAAATTGTTTAAAATTTTCTTGATAAATATGATAGGTTGTATTTTTTACATCTGGGTTTTTAACAATCGAAGACTGTAAATATTTCTTGCATTTTTTCCAATTTAATTCTGGTATTTTAGATAGGCGTTCTTCCGTTACATATTGAACTTTTTGTATTTTAGCCAATATAAATTCCTCCAATTCTTTTGCTCGTATATATAAAAAGAAGTGGAGGCTTAGTCCACTTCCTGATTAATCAATGTTTTCTCCAAAAATCATAATTATTATGTTATAATATAAAAATACACTCACTTACCGAATACTGTATTTCCAGTAGAGAGGTCAGGTGATTTTGATGTTTGATATGATGAAACCTGTCCATGTCACAAGTTACACTCGTTTTCGTTTGGGCAAATGGGAAAGAGTTTGTGAGCATTGGCGTTCATTGCCAAACAGATAGCATTTGTTTCGTTGTCGTTGTTTTTATTATTACCGTTCTTTCGTGCGGGTTTGGAAACCTGACAACGGAAAGTGAGTGTATTTTTAGCTGTTTATAATACAAAAATTTAGTTACACAACATAAACCGTTTTCATAATTCCTCAAATCCAAATAAAAGACTTATTTATTTAACAGTCAGGCCCTGTTTTATCAATTCTTTCTTTAACAGTGATGGAACATTATTATTCGCCCAGGTAATAAAATCCGTCCAGTAAAATCCCTGTCTAAAGATATCTATGTTACCGTGGAATCCTAAACTCGCCATGTTGGCAACATCTTCCCCGCTGATGTCACGATAACTCATAGTATCAGTATCAAGAAAAATCTTTGCCATATTTTTGGATAACATTTCATATGTAGGTGCATCTTGCATTTGATATGTCCGATTATAATAGATCGGTTCATATAAAGCATAATAATCCTCTATCAAATAAGAACGAAGTTGATTGACCATTTCATTGGCCGTATTTTCAATAGCGATGGATATTCTCTTTTTATTTCGCTCATCAGAGCGGATGTTGTCTTTACTGATGTCATTTTGTCTCCCTCATAGAAACTTTCATAAACAAAATAAAATCCTCCTTTTACTAGAATGTGACGTACCACGAATATCAATATGTATTCCTATCTATACCATCTTCCTGTCTATTGTTCATCATGCAATGATTCGTCCTCACAGGTATATGAATATAGAGTTGCATATAAAGCTTCTGAAGCTTTCGGCATTCATAGGAATACTGATGGTTTAACTGTGATCGTCCACATCCAACCATCCGTTGTCCATGCAGTAATATTATTTTGATATGGATCATACTTCATATGGTCAATTTGTGGACTACGATCAGGATTAAGGATATTGCGATATTCATCAAATGTTAATATGTAACTATGCGATCTAATATATGTATCTATTTCGTGTGAAAACATCATGTTCCACCATAAAGCTTTAAGGCCGCTGCGCCAATACCAATTGCCTCAGCAACATTATCTTCAACCTCAATATTATAGATCTTTTTAACATAGTCGATTGCTTGTGTTTTAAGATTATCTCTTTTCACCGTGCTCCCTTGTTTAAACAACAGTTGTTTACGCCATACTGTAGGACGTAATGTGTTAAAATCACAGTTATTTAATATACACCAAGCATAAACAACACCCTGTAGCCTGGTAAGGAAACGCTGAGTCTGAGCGTTACACGGCACAACAGTCTCTTCTATGTAGATAGTATTAGGTGCATATTTTTGAAGTGTAATGAACAATCGTTCTGACATACATTTAAATCGACTATCCATGTTTTTGTTTTTACTAAGATCAATTAATAAATAATCATTTAGATCTCCATTTTCCCATATTGCAATTCCAGATTTTGTAGTTGACGAATCTATACTTACCATTGTATAGGCTTTTAATTTAATCACTCCTCACATTTGAAAAATCATCTATACATGAATATTTATTGAAAAATCGTATATAGGTGAATAAAATAGGACAGAAGAGTAGTGAGCCCGTCTGTCCTGGTACTACAAGTTAGATCTACTATCTAAGAAACTATTTTCGTTTAGACACTTGGTGTATAAATCTGATATGTATGAAAATGCCAGATCCACACGTCCGTTTTTCGTGCCTTTTGATTCAATAGTTTTTTCATATTGATTATGGAGATCTATAATATGGTCAAATTCTTCACGAGTATGTTTTCGCTCGTTCATACAAGAATTTGAAAAATCTAAGATTTTAGAACGCATATCATTAATTTCAAGCATATCAATACGTACAGATATATCATTTAACTGAGAAGACATCAGAGTTAATTGATATCTTGTTTTTGCATTAAAATAATTTCCTACCCATCTAATTAATGAGGATAAAGGATTAATTTTAATGGGCGAAATTTCTACAAATATTCCACACAAGGCTATAAATGTAAAAATAACACCTCCATTATTTTTAATTGTTGCGAATAATTCTTCCATAGCTATCTCCTCTATTACTTACCATTTATATCTGACCATGCTGCCTCAAGCAATACTCGGATCTGATCTTTTGTAATTACAGTCTTACCATTTTTATTAAACATCTGATCAATAAAATCAATCACATATTCTCGCTTTTTTCTCCACATCCAGATTCAGGAAATAGAACCTCTGCCGCTTGAACCGCCTTTTTTAGCCACACCTGTATTTGGGATAGGCGTTCAGTACCGATACGTTGGCGTATATATGGTACAACAAATCCTGTAATAATAGCACCTATTACAGGGATAAGTGCAATAACCACCTTAAACAAATTATCATTCATATGTATATATCCTCCTATCTAAGTTCGTGATTACACCATTTTTCGTAAACCTCTTTGCTGGCCTCTCGGTCAAATACAAATACAAGCATATCCCTAGACCAAAATAAATCTACCAGGGGAATGTTATGTTTGATATAAAGTCCGGCCTGTTTGGTGTTAACAATCCGCACTGTATCCTCGATTTCATATTCTTTTTTAAACTGTTCACTATATTCTTTTATGGAATCCGCCTCCCTTTTAAATCGTAAAAAAATAGGGACATACGACTATCAAATGATGAATAGTGTATATCCCTATTTTTGCAATCACTATTCATCATTTTTTTCAACTTCAATTTTGGATTCCGACTCCACTTTCTTGACCGCCTTCTTCCTGATTTTAGGTGGTGCCATTAGCTTTTCTATTGCCACTTTGATATTATCCTGAAAGGTTTCAACATCAGATAGATCACACATCAGCAGTTGTTCTTTTGTAGTAGCAGCGTCGGAATTTCCATTAGTATAATCACGCAAAATTAAGTAAATTTTGTAACAGTTTATAGAATCGGCGATGGTTCTCCATGGCGTGAATGCACGCGTATTTTGACAATCATTACAGATATGATATTTTGTTCCGCAGATAGCGCATGTAGCATTTAAGTATTCTGACATTATAATTTCCTCCTAATATCAAAAGAGGGCAGTGTAATGCTGCCCACTTAATCCTCAGACACTATAATGTCAAACAATTTAGCATCGTCTCTACAATATGGCTTCTGTAATTTATAGCTTGCACCATGTTTCCCGTCAGATGTAAAATTCAATTCAACAGAACTCGGATCGATCTGTGCCCTTGGAATAGAGATCGTACCTGCATATACAGTATCAGTCTCACATACACTGTGAAAAATCACATGTATTAAGAGGGATCTAACTTTCGGTACACTATCAGTAGTTTTGGAAATTTTAACCGCATTAGTAGATTCGGTATCATATCTTACAAATACTTTTCCGGTCACATTATCGGGAAGGGTGATAGTCTTTGCGGCAGCATCAAGTGTGAATTTTCCTTCTCCAGCGGTTGCAGATACCTCATATGTAGCACCAAATTCATTGTTTTCATTGATTACTTTAACATATTTTATCTCTGCTCCAGATGTACCAACCGGCACGTATTTTAAGACCGCAGTATGATCAGCTCCCACAGCAATAGTTTCTGATACGGGGCGGATAATTTTGTTTTCGCTGCTTGCAATTTCCTTTGTTGTACCAAACTGAGAAGCTGCAAGGTCGAGAGAGAATAAACTATTTGAAAACTCAAAGGTTCCTGTCTGTGCTTTGTAAAAAGTGGTAATCTCTGAGCCCATAGCATCGGTGACTGGCGTTCCCTCAGCAGCAGTCTTCAAACTGGGTGACTCGATCTGAGTATATATCCCAATTAATTCGCCTGTGGCAGAATCATATTCCTCCACGGATCTAATTTTTTCAAGAACTAATTCATTAGGGTTAAACATATATTTTCCTCCATTTTCAATAAAAAAAGAACTCCTAATCGAGTTCTCCTAGCCAATCCAATTTATCGTTGGATATATCTTGTAAATTTATTCCATAGCCAGAATAACCACTTTGCAATAGCAATCCAGCGTTTTTAATCTTCGAAATCCGCTTCACGGAATCCAAAAATGCAGTGATAGACATATGCCATACATCTGTGTGACTGTACTTAAATCCTTCGCAGTTAACCATGGCAGATATCAAATTCTTTAACTGTGAACGATACTCTTTATTTTTATTCCGCTCAAATTCCGCTCTGGCGTCTTCGATCAGAATCTGTTTTGTTGTTTCATTACCAGGATTTTGGTTATTTCGTTTCAGATCATGCATTTTCCGTAGAACATCTGCGATAACTAGATAAGTGTATTCGTCAATAATCATGCTGGTTTCAGGATCATATAAAACGATATCATCTGTATCTATTCTTTGGCCTACTTTAAAGTGCGAAAAATCCAGATCTCCAAATATAATTGATGTCTTGTTTTTATCAAGTCCCCGACATAATATACTATAAAATAACTCAAAATCTCCGATAGCAGTGTAGTCAATGCCAAGATCATATAGTTGAAATTTCAAATCAGCGCCTGTCGAGACAAAAGAATAGATTAATGACCAATATTCTTTTTCGCCATAAGTACATATCTCATCAAGCGTTGGCTGATGTATAATAATACCATCCTTTATGAAAAGATTTCCGCCACGATAAATTTGTAATTCATCGTAAATAACACCCTCTATACTCATCACCCCCCTATTACACATGGAGTTGTTGATATCTCGTGTCTCGAATATCATTCTCCTGTATACAAAATCCTGATTATACACACCTTCTATATTAGACATAAGTTTTAGCTCTCCCATTAAATTTAGCTTATCAACATCATTCACGCCACCAAGGGAAGAGCGACCATTAAATTTGTCATCTAACAGTTGTGATAAATAGTCATTTCGATTAGCTGAAATACCAGGAAAATCACTGGATTTTAAATTCATGTGCCCATTGTTGCTATAGATCCATATTTCAAGCGTTGGCTTTACCCATTTCTCTCGATAAGCAGTGATATGTACTTGTAGAGTAAGGAAGGTGATCTCTTCTTTAATAGTTGATGGGTTTTGATTCCAAGTGAAAATACAGTTTTCTCCGACATCTTCGGCCGAGAAGTCGAGGTCAGAACTATCATAATTGGGACTTCCAAGTGTTTTAACAATTAGCTTGTCATTAACAATTTCATTTTTCACCAGGCGCTTCAAGAGGGTGATATAAGAACTGTTGGCCATTATAATCCACCTCCAATTTCAATAGAAATGGAAGTAACCCTTACCCCATTCTCATCCGCAACATAAATCAATAAATGCTCACCGACAATTAAAATATCATATCCAACTGTTATCTTACATTTATTATCAGACAAAATTGTTTGGGTAACGTATGGCTCAAAAGCTTCTGATATTTGATAACCCCATGTGAAGTTAGTATATTCGATTTCATTTCCCGCATCGTCAGTTGGAGTAAACGTAAATGTCTTGGTTGCTCCACCGGCTACAATACTCTGTTTTCCACGGCATGTAATATTTCCATAGCAAATTGGTTTTTTATCAGAAGTTTCTGGTTGATCGGATGGAGCAGGAGGGCGGTAGTCACAGATCCATGCCTTAGAACCATTATCTAAGGTCACATATTTATCTGTATCGGGATTAAAAGAATTGAATGACAAAGTTAGAAGCATTATTCCACCACGATTAAAATATTCATTGTTGTTCAAGTTAACTTTTCGGTTAGTAAGTTTATAAACATCTGGTATGATAGCATCGTCAAGATCTATCGAAAAACGTAAATCACGATGAAGCTTTTTTGTTTCAGCATCAATCGGTATCGCCAATCCATACTGATTATCTGCCAATGTAAGAGTATTATTTCCCTTCGCACCAGAAGAGTATTTTGTGTAATCCTCTGAATATGCCCATCTTTCAATAATTTTACCATCGGTGTTTTGCCATCGTAATGGGACTGTACAAAGATACATATATCCACAATTCCAAGTTTTGTCATCGGAATCAATTAATGTGACTATCCAGTGCTGCCCGTTCCAAGTTACGTAATCTCCAAGATTGAATTTTATGTCATGACATGATTTGATTTTCTTCTTAAAAGTATTTCCGTCAGTGCCTTTAATGATCATCAATGAAGCTTCAACCTCATTGATTAAAACAGTTTCAGTATCAAACGTATCTTCAAAATGTTTAGACATTTCACGATTTACTTTGGCAAGCTCTTTTTCTCGTTTTGTTTTAGTGCCATAAGCATTTTGAATTTTCATGAAATAATTTATGTCCATATTTTAGATATCCATAAAAGCGGTATAGTTGATAGTTTTCTTAAGCTTGCCGGTAAGTCTATCCCTGTTTTTGTAATCATCAAGTGCAATTTTATTGTTTTTATCCAACCGTGCAATAAAATCCTCATATGAATTTCTTTCATTAGCAGGTGAAAATACAGATAAATCGCTAGGTGTAAAATTGATTTTAAACGCATGAAGAAGCGGTAAATCACGCTCCATATATACTTGAAACATCAAGTCAATAATCAGTTTATTTTCTGTTGGCGTAGTTTTGAAACCCAGTATTTCTGCTTCGTCATCATAATCTGAAAAATCAACTTGGAGATTGCTGGTAGATGACAGTATGTCTAAGACATCAATTAAACATCCTTTGGCTCTGTCATGAGCTAATTGAATGGCCTCCGACATATTTACATTATAATAATTAAAAAACTCCTCATCTTTTTCAATACGCCTGTAAAAACGTTCAAATAGATACTCAAATTTAGTCATATCTGTCATCTAATCACCGCCCTTACTGTGTTTTCTTGGGACGACCGGCAGACCTTTTTGTTTCTGGTTCCAATACAGCGGATTCCGATGCATTACTGAACATCATCTGTTCCATCATTTTCTGCATCTTTTCAAGCTGTTCCTGCATCGCTTTATTCTGTTCTTTTAATAAATCCACTTCATCAGAAGACGCTTTTTCTGGAATATCTTTTTTGGTTAATATAATAGAAGTATTAATCTGTCGATTCAATAATTCCTTACAACGTGTTTTAATTATCTGTTCAACACGCACCGATACATCATAAGTGTCATCATTCCTGATTTTTTGATACACAGCTCTTACACGTTCAAAAACTGCGCTATCTTTAATAGATATAAGTTTTATGAGTTTTTCGTATGTTGGATTAAGAATGATGTCTTTAATGTCATCATTTTTAAGTATTTCTTTCCAATTAGTAATATTCAAACTTTCATAAACATCTTGTTCTCGCTTAGAATCAAAAAATAGTACCCCATTCTTAAAAGCACCAGAGTTATTAGCATACCTAATTTCATCCATGGTCATTGGAATAACACAAGGGGTGATTCCGTCATCAGATGGATCAAAACTATAGCTTTTATCAGGTGCGACAACAATTGATACTCTATTTTCATTATAATTAAGAACGCTGATTTTCTCAGTTTCTTTAATCAAGTAACTTCCTCCATTCAAAAGGGACTACCTATTTCAAGATAGCCCCACTATAATATTGCTTATTACTGCGCCATTACCATCTTACATACATTTTCAATCTTTGTAATTGCAAAACCATATGTAAAATCTTTCAGCATAATGTGAATCTGCTCACTCTGGTTATTCATATCCTGGAAAACATGAATATCACCTTTCATATCCAGATTTCCGATTTTCCCAGCGATTCCTATAATTCTTTTATCAGGAATTAATAGATTGCCATTTCCCTGACGTCTTGCTCCAGAAATAGAGGCAATTCCGATGGAGTCGTATGTTTTAACGAGTCCATATCTATTGAAGTCATTCTTCATTTCGCTACTCATATACTGTGCAAAACCATCCATACGTCTAATGGCTTGGGCATATTTGGTAAGACAGACAATAACGGAATCATCACTTCTATCATTCAGATACAGAGACATTGCGTCCATATCAGCCAGAGTAGGAACTTTTCCAGTCACATCAATTTTAGCTTCTCCACCGACAATTGCCTCATCCATTTGAGAAAGCATATCGTAGAAAAGCGCATTCTGACATGCTTCTTTCATATAAACTGTAAGGTTGGCAATTGACTTGAATCCATTCTTTCTCAAATCAACATAAGAAAGATCTGTTTCCACCTGTCGATTTCTCCATACAGGGCTAAGTGCAGTAACGTCAATCCAGCTTCTATCAACAACACCGCCTTTAGCTGCTTCGTGAGCAATCAAAGTGTTCTTCGGATCTTTGGTATACTCGGCATCATCAAATTCTCCTGCAGAACCACGATCCCAAATCTGATCTAGCAGCTCATCCGGTGCGTTATATACCTCGTCCTGGACAGTCCTTTTGATATAAGCGGCAACCTGACAATCTGGGTCTTTACCAGTTTCGCCAATTTCTTTCGCCCACGCATCCATTACTTCAGCGGCATCTTTCTGTTCTGCATTTAAATCTCTCTTATATTCAATTCTCTCAGCAATATCATAAAGTTTATGCTTCTGTGACATTAAATCTTTTACTTCACTTGTTATAATACTCATTTATATAAGTCCTCCTTTATTAATTAGGCATTAGTAGTTGCGGTATCAGAAACCTCAACTTGCGCCAGCAAATGTCCATTGTCATTGTGGAAACCTTTAAAAACATATGGAGAAGCAATAGTTGCTTTAGTCATAAGTCCGTTTTTCCACGCAACCTTAGTGTCAATAGCTAATTCTTTAGTAATAGTCTCATCGTACTGGTCGGTTCCAAACTTTTCGCCAGCATGGTACTTGTCCATTGATACAGGTTCATTTGCTTTGATTCCCACAAAATCTTCATCATAATCGGACATGTCCCCACGCGCACAGTTAATGCCTGAAGGTACACGTTCCTTGTCTACAATAAAAATATCAGCAACTGTTTCAGTATCGGAAATGTTGGCAAACTTATCTGTTGTGGAATCCTCTTTTACTACGCCCATTCCAGTTACCATAGTGACTTTTGCTTTATGCATAGCGTCAGGAGCCTTTGCTCCATTGATTCTAAAATCTCTAATCATTAAATTATCCTCCTATTAATCAAATAAAATTTTGTGCATGAAACCACGAATATCGGTATCTGCGTCATCTGTTTCCAAACTTGCTACGACTGTTTCTTCTGATTCCTTTGTCTCAGCAGTTGTAAGTGTCCCTTTATCATGAGAATCAAAAGAGGCAATAAACTTATCTGCAATCAATCCGTTGATTGCTGACTCATTTCTTGCCTCAATTAAATCAGCGATATTCTTTTCAGCTATTTCTGTTTCTGTAAACAGATTACCTTTGAGTAATTTTGCTTTTAACTTTTCTTTTTCCTCAGCAATTTCTGTTTCAATACGTTTCTGTTCGGCAAGCTCAACCTGTTCTTTAAACGGTGTTAATTCTGAAATTGTTACATTGAGAGATTGGATTGTTTCACTTGCCTTTGTAATAGCATCGTTTTTAATATCCAGTTCTGCTTTTACAGTATTAATTTTGCTCTCAAGTTCAGAAATTTTTGTATTTATTTCTGCAACTGAAACTGTCAATTTAACATATTCAGGCTCCGAAACACTGACTGTATCATCTGATCCAACTTCATAAGTGAATTTTACATAATCCAGTTCAGTTTCCCTATCGTCATATTCACACCATACTTCCTTCTCATTTGGAAATAGGAATGATACCCAACACCACTTACCTAATTTGGTTCTACATGCCTTACGAACCTTCTCTCTCAAATCATAATCGGTAAGCTGTGCAGAATCGGTTGTTGTTGTTTCCTTGTTTTCATTATCAACCGTAGAAGCAGTAGTCTTATCTATGCCATCTGCGCTTTCCGACTGAGTATCTACTGAAGCATTTGTTACGATATTTTCATCCACGACAGATGGTTTATTTTTCTCACCCAATACAGTCTCCTCCTTTTTTTCATTGTTGTTATTATTTTCATCAATCAAATCTTGCGAAAGTGCTTCTGCAATCATCAGTTGATTATCGTTGAATTCTGCCATGCTAATAGCATTTGCACTTGTACCATAACTTGGATAGGCATATTCAAATCCAAGCAATGTATTTGCTAGAAATTCATAGTCTGTTACCTTACGAATCCCTCGATCAAAAATATATTGATATGTATTAAGCTCCCAGGAACTATATAACTTTCCCAAATTAAAAAGCCGCTGCACAGCAGCGACTACATTTTTGTATCTTTTCCATATTCGATACTTTGCAAAAAGACAAGGCAAATTTTTAATAGTTCCATTCACATCGACGTTATCGTTTTCTATATAAACATCTGTGTGAGTGCCAATGCTTGAAGTTTTAAACCCTACAGACCCATCTTTTTTTGATCATTTCGTGACCAGAAAATGTTGGTTCTCCATTCGGGCTAACTTTATATTTGGCTTGTACCGGCATATTTATAAGTGTTTTTGCCCGTTCTGCTGCAAAGTCATCATATGGCAGCATATCATTATTTAGGTTCGGCTCATCATAGTAACAAACTCTACTTGTTAATTCAAGATAAGTAGAATGTTCAGCAACATCAATAACCGACCCTACCATATTTACATATTCATTCAATTTAACCATCACCACCTTTCTCGTTTGCAATCAGTATACCTATCTGTTTAAACATTTCTTCAGCTAGTTTATTTTGATTGTTTGTATTGGAGTCGTCTTCGTCAATCAATTCACATTCATCTAAATCATATGTCATCCCATCCGGTGTTCTTATTCTCATTTTGAAACCCTCGTTTGATTATATCCAGAATCATATTCTTGCTTTTTAAGATCGTCTGAACCACTTGGCCTACCACCAGCGTTTTCGGAATCACCTGCACTGTTGTATGAAGTTGAATGCACGGTGAAAATATCATCATATCCAAGTTCTTTTTCTGTTTTTCGCCGTTCGAGTTCATCATTAACATTAACTCCGACTAATTCATAAGCAGTAGCATAAGAACAATTGAATTTTGAGAACAGCAACTCAGATAAATCTTTGCGCATTTCAAATTCAAGCAGTTCTGAATCTAAAATATGCGGAGTAGGGCAATATTCTTGTGGAATATTATTTTCACCAAGAATGATAGAATACCAGCGAGATAGAATGGATTCTTCTTCTTTGGCTATTTTATTAATGGTTTTCATTAATTGTTTTATGGAAATATTAGCGGTACTTACCGCTTGATTTCCGTCAGTATTCAAA
>Ga0192243_10399_pt1 | contig 16690 bp, 25 predicted proteins | sample Koala_Koa27_K3_FD_131233 | JGI IMG/M metagenome (GOLD analysis project Ga0192243, IMG submission 131233) | Enriched cells from koala feces incubated with labeled cellulose particles, San Francisco Zoo, California, United States - Koala_Koa2-7_K3 ... | reverse complement strand
TCATGATCATCTTCCACAAATTCGTAGATGGCTTCCGCGTCCTCCGGCTTGGATAAATCCTTGAGGATATAGCATTCGCCATTCTCTTCTTCCTCATCCGAGTCCGTCACCAGCAGATAGTTTGTCCCGCTGATTCTGGTCTCCTCCAACACATAAAAATCCACGGTCTCTCCCGAGTCCGTTGTCATGGTAATCTTTTTTTCTCGCTCATCATCTGATCTTATTCTCCTGTAAGGAATCCAGATAGCCCTGCAAAATCAAAGCCGCGGCCACCTTGTCGATCACTTCTTTCCTGTGTTCCCTGCGAACGCCGCTTTCCATCAGCATCCGGTTGGCTGCCACTGTCGTCAGCCGCTCGTCCCACAAAATCACAGGCAGGCCGGTGCGCCTCTCTAGCATCGCTTTAAATTCCTCTGTCTTTTCCGCCCGCTCTCCCACGGTGTTGTTCATATTCTTAGGATAACCTAAAACAATCGTTTCAATCTCGTATTCTTTGATTAATGCTTCAATTCTTGAACAAGTCTGACGTAGTTTGTTCTCTTCCTTCCTGGTAATCGTCTCGATTCCCTGGGCGGTCAGCCCCAAAGGATCGCAGACTGCTACCCCTACTGTGACGGAACCATAATCAAGGCCCATAATTCTCATATACAATTTTCTCCATAACAAAACAAGCTGGTTTTGCGCCAACTGTTTTGTCTTTCGTTTTTATCGGAATACCGTACCGCCGGGCATCCGTCTCCCGGTATCCCTCTTTTGCACCGTCCGCAATTACTCATAGTTTTTCAGCTTTGCCTCTATATATACCCGCATCAATTCTTCCAGAATCTCGTCCCGTTCCACTTTCATGATCAGACTTCTGGCGCTCTTATGGCTGGTAATATAAGTCGGATCTCCAGACATAATATAGCCCACGATCTGATTGATCGGGTTATATCCCTTTTCCGTCAGGGCAATATAAACCTGCTCCAGAACCTGACTTACGTCCGGTTTATTATCCTGAAATGATCTAAAAAATTGTGTGTTCTGAATATCGCCCATGTTCTCACGTCCTTTAACTGTTCTTTCTTATTCTAAACTAAAATCATTGATTAGGCAACTTAAATTTTTTATTTGGCAGAAGTTGCAGGATCTCGCCGGTCATCATCTCACCCAAAATTCCGCTCACTAAAAGGCCGGATTCCCCCTGTTCAACAGGCAATGCGGCTTTCACATGCTCCTTGGTGTGGCCGATCCAGTAGGTGTGTCCGCCGATCTCCATCTGGTCCTCTAAAAGGACCTCCACTGCTCTCCCGGCCGATTTCTGCCGGTACTCCCGCGACATCCGGTCCTCCAGCGCGATCAGGTTTTCGCTGCGCCGCGCCTTCGTGCCCTCATCCACCTGGTCCGGCAGCCCGGCAGCCTTTGTGCCGGCGCGCTTGGAGTATTTAAACACATGCATCTCATAAAAATGTATCGTTTCCAGAAACTCCCTGGTGGTGAGAAACTCCTCCTCAGTCTCCCCCGCAAAGCCCACGATCACATCCGTGGTGATGGCCGGACTGTCAAAATACGTTCTGAGAATCCGGCACTTATCCGCGTATTCCTCCGTGGTATAGCGGCGGTTCATCCTCTTTAGGGTCTGATCGCAGCCGCTCTGGAGCGACAAGTGAAAGTGGGAGCAGATCTTCTTTAAACCGGCCAGGGTCCCGGCAAATTCCTCGGTGATGATCCGGGGCTCCAGCGATCCCAGGCGGATTCTCTCAAGCCCCTCGATCTCATGAAGGCGGCAGATCAAGTCCAGAAGACCTTCCCGCTCCTCCTCGGGGAAATCCACGCCGTAGGAGCTTAGATGTATCCCCGTCAAAACGATCTCCCGATATCCCTGTCCCACCAGCTCCGTGACCTCGCTTACCACGTCTGCGGGCCGCCTGCTGCGCACCCGGCCTCTGGTGTAGGGGATGATGCAGTAGCTGCAAAACTGGTTGCAGCCGTCCTGTACCTTGATAAACGCCCGGGTATGATCGGAGATTCTGTGGATGCTCAGGTTCTCATATTCTCTGGTGTTTCCGATATCGATTAAGTATTCCTCCGCCTCCTCCCCATGGCTCTGGGAAGCGAAATAGGCTTCGAGTATCGGCACCAGCTCCGTCTTTTTATTGTTTCCTATGACCAGATCGATGGCAGGATCTTTCTTCAGTTCCTCCCCCGCGGCCTGCACATAGCAGCCGGCGGCCACGACCACGGCGTCGGGGTTCATCTTCTTGGCGCGATGCAGCATCTGGCGGGACTTTCTGTCGGCGATATTGGTCACCGAGCAGGTATTGATGATATAGATGTCCGCCCCCTCCTTGAAGGGTACAATCTCATAGCCGGCCTGCTCCAGAAGCTGCTGCATGGCCTCTGTCTCATAGGAATTGACTTTGCAGCCCAGATTGTGAAGTGCCGCTTTTTTCATTTTGTTATCTCCTATCTAATTTACCAGTTTGAAATGTTTTTTTCATGCAATCTCACTATTGACTTTTAAAGGATTGATCTGTAGTATTGAACTAGGATTCAGATAACTATAAAGGCGCATAATTAAGGAGGTTTTTCACATGAAAACAGTACGCATTTCTTTAAATTCCATTGACAAGGTTAAATCCTTCGTAAACGACTTAACGAAGTTTGATGTAGATTTTGATTTAGTTTCCGGCAGATATGTCATCGACGCAAAATCCATTATGGGTATCTTCAGCCTGGATTTATCCAAGCCGATCGACTTAAACATCCATGCGGAAGCGAACATCGATGAGATCTTAAGCCTTCTTTCTCCTTACATCATTCAGTAAGGGAAAGGCTACATATTCAAGAGAACTGTTAGACGGGGGGATTAAAAAATCCCCCGTCTTTTTCCGTTATTCTCTTAGCACCAGATCACTTCCGCCGTATTCACGGCTTCATCCATCATGGCGTCGTTTTTTTCGCTCAGTTTATTTTCCGAACTTCTGATCATGTTGATATTGGGCTTCGTCACCGGGTGCTTGGCCACGAAGATCGTACAGCAGTCCTCAAAGGGCTGGATCGAGGTCTCGTAGGTGCCGATTCTCTCGGACACATCCACGATCTCCTGCTTGTCAAAGCCGATCACCGGACGGAATACCGGCATGGTACAGACCTCGTTGGTAGCGGCTAAGGACTGCATGGTCTGGGAGGCCACCTGTCCGATGCTCTCCCCTGTGATCAGTCCGTTGGCCTTGGACTCCTTAGCGATTCGCTCCGCGATACGCATCATGTAGCGGCGCATGATAATCGTCAGCTCCTCGTGGGGGCACTGATCGTAGATGTAGAGCTGAATATCCGTAAAGTTCACCACATGGAGCTTGATGGGACCGGAGTAACGGGATACTAACTTCGCCAAATCCACAACCTTCTGCTTGGCGCGGTCGCTGGTGTAGGGCGGTGCATGGAAATAAACCGCCTCGATCTTGACGCCCCTCTTGGCGATCATATATCCGGCCACCGGACTGTCGATTCCCCCGGAGAGGAGCAGCATGGCTTTTCCGTTGGTTCCCACCGGCATACCGCCTGGACCCGGTATCACCAGAGAGTACAGATTGATCCGGTTCCTGACCTCCACATGGAGCAGTACGTCCGGGTGATGGACATCCACTTTGGTGTCCGGGTAGGTCTCTAAGATCACCTCACCCATATCCCGGTTGATCTGATCGGAGATCACCGGATAGTTTTTGTTTCCGCGTCTGGCCTCCACCTTGAAGGTGAAATGCTTATCTGGATAAACCTTGTCCACATAGTCTAAAACCTGTTTTTTCAACTGGTCATAACCCAGGTCGTCCACCTGCATCATCGGGCAGATGGCGGCGATTCCGAAGACCCTCTTTAACGCCTCCACAGCCTCGTCGTAGTCGAATTCTCCCTGAGCCTGGGCATAGATCCGGCCCGACTCCTTGGACACGATAAAATCGCCTCCTACGGCCTCTAAGGCATGGCGGATGTGGCCCACCAGGGCATCCTCAAACATATAACGGTTCTTTCCCTTTACGCCGATCTCCGCGTATTTGATTAAAAATGATTGAAATAACATCTCTTTATCCTCTCTGATAGCGACGAAGCACCGGAAGCAGTTCCTTCAGCACCTCGATACAGTAATCTACTTCTTCTATGGTATTGAACACGCCGAAGCTGAAGCGGAGCGTGGAGTCTAAAAGCTCCTTCTTCACGCCGATTCCTTTCAGCGTTCCGCTGAGGGCCGGATGATTGGACGAGCAGGCGGACCCGGAGGACACGTAGATCCCCTTATCCTCCAGCGCGTGTAAAAGCACCTCACTGCGGACGCCCTCAAAGCTGACGCTGACGATCTGGGGCGCGCTCTCTCTTCCCATCTGGCTGTTGACATGAGTGCCCTCGATCTCTCCCATCCTGGTGATCATATGGTCCTTGATCTCATAAAGGCGGTTTACGGACTCCTCATGGTTTTTATAGATTTCCCTGGCTGCGGCTCCCAGTCCCGCCACTCCCGGTACGTTCTCCGTGCCGGAGCGCATACCCTTCTGCTGGCCGCCTCCGTAGAGCAGCGGCTTGATCTTTACCTTGTCCCGGATATATAAGAAGCCGACTCCCTTGGGGCCGTGAATCTTATGTCCGCTGACGGACAATAAGTCGATGCCCTGGCGTCTCGGCCTGATCTCAAACTTACCGTATGCCTGGATGGCGTCCACATGGAACAGAATCGACTGGCGGATGGCCTTGATACAGCGGGAGATCTCCTCCACAGGCTCCACCCCTCCCATCTCGTTGTTGACATACATGACGGATACGAGAATCGTCTCCGGGCGGATGGCGGCCTTTAATTCTTCCAGACTGATGTGTCCCAGATGATCCACCGGCAGATAGGTCACCTCAAAGCCCTGCTCCTCTAAGTATCCCAGCGGGTTATATACGGAAGGATGTTCGATGGCGGTCGAGATGATGTGATTGCCGGAACGCCGGTTAGCCAGGGCGGTCCCGATCAGCGCCATGTTGTTGGACTCGGTGCCCCCCGACGTGAACAGAATCTCCTTCTCATCCACTTTCAGGGTCTTTGCGATCTCCGACCTGGCCTCTTTGATATACTGTTCGGCCTCCATGCCCTTGCGATGCTTCGCCGACGGATTGCCGTAATCCTCCGTCATGGTTTTGACGACGATATCCCTCACGCAGTCAAACACCCTGGTCGTGGCCGAATTGTCAAAATATGCTTCCATGTCTCCTACTCTCCTTCACATTCCAACTGAAAACTGAGAATCGCCAGTGCTGTCAGGCCGGCCGTCTCCGTCCGCAGTATCCGTTTTCCCAGACTGATCTGACGAAGTCCTCTGCTCTCCGCCAGCTCCACCTCCGCGTACTCAAAGCCGCCCTCCGGCCCTATGAAGATCCCGGCGCTCATCCCCGGTTTGATGCTCTCCATCAGCTTCCTGGACGCCCTCATCCCCTCCGCGTTCTCATAGGGGATCAGATTGCAGTCGAAGCCGTCCGCATAATCGAGCGCCTCCGGCAGCGTCATGACTCCGGTCACCTCGGGGATCATCACCCGCTGGGACTGCTTGGCCGCGCTCTCGGCGATCATGTTCCAACGTTTGACCCTGGCGGCCTCCTTTTTGGCATCCAGCTTGACCACGGTGCGCTTGGTCGCCACCGGGATAATCTGGTAGACGCCCAGCTCCACGGCCTTCTGTATGATGAGCTCCATCTTATCCCTCTTGGGGAGTCCCTGAAACAGGTAGGGCTTTGCCGGAAGCTCCGTCACCTCCTCCTCCGAGAGAATCGAGGCGGTTACGGAGTCCGCCGTGATGGTCTGTATCTCGCACAGATAATCCCTGTCCTGACCATTGCCCACCGCGATCTGCTCTCCGGCCTTCATGCGGAGCACATTTTTTATATGATTAACATCGGAGCCGGTGATCACAATCTCCTCCGGCCCGATCTGTGACTGTGGCACAAAAAAATGATACATGGTTTCTCCTATCGCTTTCTCGCGGTCACGGAAAGCCACTCTCCCTGCCAGGTGACTTCCACCACCTCAAACTCGTCATTGGCCGCAAATGCGTCTCTCACCGCCTGCTCCTTCATGTTGATGATGCCGGAGGTGATAAAGATGCCGCCCTTTTTATATGGATCGGAATCTCCTTCTGAAGCAGGATGATCACATCCGCCAGAATATTGGCAACCGCTATGTCATAGCACTCGAAGCCTGCCTGCTCCTGTACGGCCTTATCGTCGATGATATTGCCCTGCAGCACCTGAAATGCAGATGAGTCCACGTCGTTGGCCTCCAGGTTCTCACGAACCGCGGTGATGGCGTTCTCGTCTAAGTCGGTTCCGAACACCTCTCCGGCTCCCAGCTTTAGCGCAGTGATACCGAGGATACCGCTTCCGGTTCCCACATCCAGCACCTTGACGCCCGGGGTGACATACTTTTTTCAGCTGGCGGATACACAGCTGGGTCGTCTCATGCTGCCCGGTTCCAAACGCGGTGCCGGGATCGATCTGAATCAGCAGCTTGTCCTTGTGCTCCTCCGGTATGGTCTCCCAGGTTGGCTTAATTAAAATGTCGTCCACCGTAAACGGTTTAAAATACTGCTTCCAGTTATTGATCCAGTCCTTGTCCTCAGTCTCGGACTCTGCGATGAAGCGGGCTCCCAAGTCCACGAACATGGAAAGCTCGTCTAAGCCTTCCTCCACCTGCTTTAGGATTCCCGGGATATCCGCCTCCATATCCAGGTAGAAGCTCACCTTGGACACTCCCTCGTCCGGCGGAAGCTCCGGAAGGATGTCGATAAACATCCCCTTGGTTTCCTTCTCGGTCAGCAGGATATTGTCCTCGATCTCAATTCCTTCAATACCGATCTCATCGAATAAATTGCTGATCAGATCGACGGCCTCGGTCGTCGTGGTCAGCGTAAATTTTTTCCATTTCATAATTAAACTCCTTTTACTGTCCCGTAATGATTTTGATAAAAAGGATCACCAGAACGATCAGAACTACCGGACGCACGATCCTCTGGCCGTTGTTTACCACCAGACCGGAACCGATGTAATGGCCCGCGATACAGAACACTCCGGCAGCCAGCCCCAGGGGAAAGAGCACCTTTCCATTGAGGATGAAGGTGACAAGTGCCGCCACATTGGCGGAGAGGTTGATCACCTTCGTGATCCCGGAAGCCTGCCGGATTCTCATCCTGGCAGCGCCGGTCAGGATCAGGATCAGAAATGTCCCCGTCCCCGGACCATAAAAGCCGTCATAGGCCCCGATGGCAAATGCCGCCGCCAGACTGATGGCGAATACCTGATTCTCCGGGACGGTTCCGGTCAGTTCATTGTCCCCCATGCTTTTGTTTCTCAGCACGTAAAACGCCACAATGGGGAGAACCACAATCATCATATGCCGGATGATATTCTCACTTAATAATAAGGTAAGATTGGCCCCCCAGCGCAGAACCCGCCAGCGCCATCACAGCCGCACACACGGCGATCTTCCCTTTGATAAAGCCGTTCTTTGCAAAACGCAGCGTAGATATGGTCGTTCCCATGGAAGAACCCAGCTTGTTGGTCCCCAGCGCCATATGCGGCGGCACCCCTGCAATCAGATAAGCCGGCAGCGATATCAGCCCGCCTCCCCCTGCAATAGAGTCCACAAGCCCCGCCAGAAATACCAGGGGACATACAATCAAATACTGAATCATGGTTTTTCCTCGATTTTCTTTCGTTTTTGCCTCAAAATATCATATCATAGATCAGGGAAAGTTGCAAAGTATGTTTTGTTATGATATACTAAACAGGCATTCTCGGAGGTATCTCCTTCGACAGAATCGGGCGTTTCGCCATATTTTCCAGATTTATCAAATTCTACAGAAAGAGAGGACAAAGTATTGAGTTTTGACTTAACCAAAACACAGAAGCACCTGGACTGGCTGAAGACCAAATTATATCTGGACTTCAATTCCTATCACGCAGTCAACCGCGTTGTAAAAAGAGGGGAGGTGTACTGGTATCATGTCGGGTATAATATTGGCAACGAGCTAAGCAAAGAAACTCCAAGGCCATGCGTCATTCTTCAAAAATCTTTTATCAACAAACATTCCAGCAATGTAATCGTTGCTCCCATTACCCACTCGGCAAGTATTCTCCCCTGTCTTGTCCCCATAAAATCCCGTTTCAGCAGTTCCGGCAAGACGATACTCGACGGCAACATCAATGTATCCGGTCTCATGTGCGTCAGCAAAATACGCCTGACCGAGTACATCTGTACACTGTCCAAAGAGGAACTCAAGGCCATCGATGAAGCACTGGCACAGCAGTTGGATTTATATGATCGTTATATGGAGCTTAAGAAAGAAAATGAGCAGAAACAGACTTACATATCCAAACTGTTGAAGGAGCGAAACTCATTGAGAGATCATATGCGTATGATCCAAAAGGCGGCCGAAACAACGGATATTTCCCAAATTATTTTAAGGATAAAAAATGGCGCTGAAAACAAATAAAAGTACATTTTTTCACTTGCATTTTTTCCTGATTTGTGGTATCTTAATAGTACAAGATAAATCCTTCTAAAGAACAGAAGGTATGTACCGTAAGGTTTCCACAAGTAAACCCTTCATAGGATTTGAAGGTACGTAAATTAAGGCACTCGCCGGAAGGCTGGGTGCCTTTTCTATGGGGATGTCCACTTTTCAAACTTTTCTCAAAGAAAAACTTGTCACATTTCCCGTTTTAAGATATAATATAATAAATTTCAAAATTTTTTTGAAATAGATGCAATAAAAACTTTAGCTATTGCATTAACCTATTGAACGGATGAAAATCACTTCTGTTCGAGAGATGAATAACCGGGCAAAAAACATATCAAGTAAATCGAAATTCCTTGATGCATTACACTCTATCACACCCGCCTGGTTCCCCTCGTTAATCGGATAGAAAAATTTTTCACATTACAACCTAACGGCAATTAGAGTTTGTAAATCGAAACGCAAAAGCCGGACCTGCATAACGCGGGTCCGGCTTTTGTATTGCCTTTATGAAAGATTCAGTCGTTCCAATACCCATCCGGCGGTCTCCTCCGTGGTGACTAATGCCGTCAAAAGTCCGGCCTTCAGCGCGCCGCAGATACAGTCCACCTTGCTGAGTCCGGCAGCCACGCCGATGCGGTGTTCCTTGGCTCTGATGTTCTCTAAAGGAGTGGCGATGGTTCTCGCATCCAGGCTGGGATCGCAGATCTGTCCCCCGGCATCGATCACATGGGAACAAACGTCCCCCACCGCGCCCTGGCTCTCCAGCTCCTTCATCCTGCTCTCCGTCAGATATCCGGCCCGCACCAGGGCGCTTCTAAGTCCGAACGCACCCATGGTAAACAGGGCGATGTTGGCCTTCTCTCCCAGCTCATTGACCGTACTGATGGTGTGATCCTGAAGCATGATCTTTTTTAGGGTTCCATCGTCCACAACCGCAGGGAGCGGCAGGGAGTATGAGGTTCCTCCGAGAGCCATGGAGATGTTTCTCGTCACCTCCGTGGCGTAGATGTTCCTGCTTAGATTGCTGACGCCGCCGCACAGCTGTACTACGGTGATATCCTCCAAATCCGTGCGCTTCTGCATGGCCTGGGAGCAGTGATACACCGTCTCCCCCCAGGAAACTCCGATAATATCGCCGGACTTCACAATCCCGTTGAGATAGCGGGCCGCCTCCCGTCCTACATTGGCCAGCGCGCTCTGCCCGGGCTCCACGGGAACGGCGATCACCCGGTCTAACTGAAACGCCTCCATGATCTTCTTCTCCAGAAGCGATCCCGTATTCATCGGATCAATCACTTCGATTCTGACGATTCCGGCTTCCTTCGCCTCGCTCAGCAATTTTGATATATAAGGTCTGGAAAGGCTGAGGGCCTTTGCCACCATATCCTGACTGTAACCGTGCTCATAATACAGCTTTGCAACCTTAACCAGCAATTCTACTCTCTTATAATCCTCCACAGCCCCACCTCCAAACGATAACTTAAACTGTAACTGTTCAGTCCCCTCACAGTTACGAGCAAAAATCCATGCTAAATCGCCTTCGGCGATGGATTTTTGCCTGCTTTTCAGCGTTTTCTTACGGTCAGCGCAGTAAATGCGCAGACCTACTGAGCAGTTACCTTAAACTTATCATACTTTTTATAGTCTGTTTTTGTCAACAGACGGCTTGGGCAGCAAAGAAGCCGGACCGGACCCGCGCAGCTTCCTCCGGGCCTGATCCGGCTTCCTGATTACCATTAATTACCATATAGACCGGTCATTACATCTCCGGCTTAAATAAGACCTTGGTAAATACTTCCTTCCGGCCATACATCATATCAAATACCTGGGCGCAGTCCTCCAGGCGGACGCGGTGAGTGATCAGCGGATTGACATTGATCTGCCCGGTGTGCATGAAGTCCAGCGCGCTCTGCCATTCATTAATGGGCAGAGGATTGATGGAGGAATTCCAGCTTCCGTGTATCGTAAGCTCCCCTCTCAAAATGCTGGAGATTACCTTATTCGGGAATGTCACATCCTTATATGTAATGCCACCGTACACAACCTCCCCGTTCTTCTTGCAGCATGCCACTGCCTGAACATGGGTGATATCGCTTCCGGCGAACTCGATGGCGATATCCACGCCCTCACCGCCGGTCAGCTCCCTGATGGCTTTCACAGCATCGGTCTCCATCCCGTTGACTCCATGGGTAGCGCCCAGCCTTTTTGCCATGCGCAGCTTCTCATCAGCCACATCCACGGCGATGACCGTCTTGCAGCCAAGGGCCTTTAGCCACTGTACCGTAATATATCCGATAGCGCCCAGACCAAACACGGCCGCGCTCTTTCCCGCTTCGATTCTGGTCTTTCTGACCGCGTGAAGTCCCACGGAAACCGGGTCTGTAAACGCCCCCATCTCAAAGTCCACGTTGGACGGCAGTTTTAAACAGTTGGCGGATTCCACCACGATATATTCCGCCATGGCGCCGTCTCTTCTGGAGCCATAGTAATCGTAGGTATCGCACAGATGGGACTGCCCCACCTTGCAGTACTGGCACTCTCCGCACGGCAGCAGAGGCATGACGGAGACACGGTCGCCAACTAAAAGATCCTTCTTCAAGTTCGTACCCACCTCCACGATCTCCCCTGAGAACTCGTGACCGATGGTGGTTGGGAAATGATATGTTCCCTTCTCCATCACCCGCGGGATATCGGAACCGCACACGCCGCAGCATTTTACCTTTATCTTAACCTGAGTGTCCTTCTCTATCTCGGGCACATCCACCTCTACACATCTGATATCCTTGGGCGCAAACAGACGCACCGCCCTCATTTTCTGAGCCATATCTGGTCCTCCCTTTCTGTTTCGGTTGTCATCCCTGTATGATCGCGATCCCTGAGCTGGTTCCCAGACGGTTTGCGCCTGCCGCCACCATCTCTTTGGCAGTCTCTGCGGACTTGATTCCGCCGGATGCCTTCACTCCCATGTCGGGGCCCACGGTCTTTCTCATCAGAGCCACATCCGCAGCGGTCGCGCCTCCTGTGGAGAAGCCTGTGGAGGTCTTTACAAAGTCAGCTCCTGCCTCCTTGCAGATGGTGCACACTCTCACTTTTTCCTCGTCGGTAAGCAGACAGGTTTCGATAATCACCTTCACCAGCGCGCGGCCGCGGACACAGGTCACCACGTCCTCGATATCACGTTTTACAAAGCCCCAGTCGCCGGATTTTACCTTACCTACATTGATCACCATATCCACCTCGGTGGCTCCGTTCTCTATGGCCTCGTTGGCCTCGAAGCATTTGGTCTTGGTGGTGGTGGCTCCTAAAGGAAATCCGATCACCGTGCAGACCTTGACGCCGCTGCCTCTCAGCTGGTCATAGGCCAGGGACACATTGGCAGGGTTGACGCACACGGAGCAGAAATGATACTCTCTGGCTTCCTTGCAGAGCTTTATCACCTGTTCGTCTGAACCATCCTGTTTTAATAATGTATGGTCGATCATGCCGGCCATACCGTTTCCTTCTGCTGCGCCGCGAAACGCACCACTCTTTAAAGAACCGCCCTCACTCATCAATCTCTGATAGATTTCGTCTACTATGCGGTCTACTAACCGATCCATATCTGTCATGAACGTTCGTCCTCTCTTCTTCGTTTTTTCATCCGGCTCACTCCGTGTAGTCGGGCAGACGGTCCAGTGCGCCGGCGATCGCGCTGTTTGATATGGCGCCATCTGTCAGCATCCTGGCTGCCCCTCCCTCCAGAGTGAACAGAACATAATCTCCGATCCCTGCACACGCCCCGTCCAAAGCCACATAGACAGGGCCGTAAACTTCGCCGCTTCTGTCCGTCCTGCGGACCAGCATAAGCTTTCTGCCTTCATGTTCCGGAATTTTTACCGTCGCCACCAGGTTGCCAGTCACTCTTCCTACGAACATGTGACCACCTTCTTATTTATTCTTTCCCGGCAAAATCGCCTCTACCTCGTCATGAGGACGGGGAATCACGTGGATCGATACCACCTCGCCGACTCTCTTGGCCGCTGCCGCTCCAGCCTCTGTGGCTGCTTTTACCGCTCCCACATCGCCTCTCACCATCACGGTCACCAGACCGCTTCCGATCATCTCTTTTCCGATCATCTCCACATTGGCTGCCTTTACCATGGCATCTGCGGCTTCTATCGCTCCAACCAGTCCTCTGGTCTCAATCATTCCCAATGCTTTCTGCTCCATGCTTTTCTCTCCTTTTGGCCGGCTGATCCTGGCAGCCGCCGTATTCTTCTCTTCCTTCGCTGCGGCAGGCTCCCGGACTTCCTTCTCCGGTGCCGGCGCCGCGGCTTCTGTTTTCTTAATCTCCGGCATTCTGACGCCTCCGTTCTATTTCTGGGGAAGTACGCCTTCCACATCGGTGTGGGGACGCGGAATCACGTGGATGGAAACCAGCTCGCCCACGCGCTTGGCTGCCGCTGCTCCGGCCTCTGTGGCTGCCTTCACTGCTCCCACATCACCTCTCACCATCACGGTCACCAGGCCGCTGCCCACCTTCTCTTTTCCGATTAATGTGACGTTGGCCGCCTTCACCATCGCGTCCGCCGCCTCGACCGCGGCTACCAGTCCTCTTGTCTCCACCATTCCCAATGCATTCTGTTCCATCATAAATCTCCTTTCCATTCATCTACGATTCCGGCCACCGCGGCATCCACGGCTGTCATGCCGATCCCTAAGGACTCGGCCCCCTCCTTACTGGAGAGCAGATAGACCATGTCGCCGCAGCCCGCCGTGTGCAGGGCATCCGCAGCGATCAAGCACCTGCCATTTCCTTCCTCCTCCAGCTTCACCACCAACAGCTTGACGCCGGTCAGTGACTCATCCTTCACTGTGGAGATCAGATTGCCGACTACCTTTCCTATCCGCATGATGGCCTCCTGTCCTTACGGTTCCTCATTTTTGCAAAATACGGTTTTGTGTTCAATCTCTATGGAATCCACGATCCCGATTATGGCTGCGTCCACAGGTTTTTTCTCTGTCACTGCGGTCAGTCTCGCAGAGCTTCCCGTCACCACCATGACCACTTCCTCTTCACCGGCGCCCACCGCGTCGATGGCTACCATATTCTTATCGGTCAGCCTCATGGTGGCGATATCATACATCTGTACCACTAAAAGCTTCTGTCCGGTCAGCGATTCCGCCTTGTTGGTGCTGATGACCGTTCCCACTACCTTACCTATGTACATCCGCTTCCTCCGTTCTGATCACCCGGATATCCGCTTCCCTTATGAGATCCGCGGCCAGCGGTGTGATCAGGCAGCGGCCGGTCAGGCGTATCGTCCGCTCTCCCTCCAGAATCAGCTTCCTCACCGCCTCCTCTGTCAGGAGGCTGGTTTCAATGGAGACCGGTTTTTTCGCTTCCTCTTCCTTCAGCCTTCCCACTGCCTCCAGCACGGAAAATTCTTTCAGGTACTCGGACAGCTCCTGCTCCAACTTCTCATAAACCAGCTTTCTGATGATCTTTTTCAATCCGTCCACCAACGTACCTCCTGTTTTCTCATATGCACAGGCCGGACGGCGTCCTCACCGCATTCACGATACTGCGGAATGAATCTGCCTTTAAGCTGGCGCCTCCGACTAAAAATCCATCCACACCTTCCACCGATCCGATCCCGCCCGCATTCTTCTCATTGACACTGCCTCCGTAGAGGACGGGCCGCTTCTGCCCAAACAGCTCCAATAGCGTATCCTTTATGTAGCGGTGAGTCTCCCCGATCTGTTCCAGTCCTGCGCTCTTACCCGTGCCGATGGCCCAGACCGGCTCATAGGCCACGGTGATGGATTTTAACTTCTCCCGGTCCGTTCCTCCCAGGTCGATGCGCAGCTGGTTTTTCAGCACCTCTCTCCACCGGCCGCTCTCTCTTTCCTCCAGCGTCTCCCCGATGCAGAGCATCACCTGAAATCCTTCCCCGGAGGCTTTCGCCGCCTTCTTACAGATTTCTTCGTCTGTCTCATGGTAATAGGCCCTTCTCTCGGAGTGTCCCACCAGCACATGGCGGCAGCCAATCTCCCGGATCATCGGAAGAGATATCTCCCCGGTATAGGCACCGGACGATTCATAGTGGAAATTCTGCGGGCCAAAGCCGATTCCTGTTCTGTAAAAATCAGGGGCCAGCGCCTCTAAAGCCGTGTAGGGAGGAAAGATTAAGAGTCTGTGGGGCGTCTCTATCCCCTCCAACTCCCGAAGGAACTGCTTCCCCTCCAGAATCATCATATTCATCTTCCAGTTTCCCGCTATCGTAAGCGGCTTTCCCATATACTTTTCGAGAACCTCTCCGGCTGCCTGTTTTAATGTCTCCTTACCGTCCATCGCCTCCCCCTCTCCTGTCCGTTTATTTACATATGTTACTTATGTGTTAATTTTGTTCCTTGACATAAGAATAGCACACCATATGCCTGTTGTCAATTACTTTTGTAACTTTTACCGTTATCTAGTTACATATGTTCCTGATGACCACCGCTGGATTTCCGCCCACCAGAGTATCCGGCGGCACGTCTTTGGTGACAATGGCTCCGGCCGCCACAACCGCACGGTCTCCGATCGTCACTCCCGGCAGAATCACCGCATTGGCTCCGATCCAGACATTATCCCCAACCGTCACAGGCTTTGCCACCGCCAATCCGTCCCGATTGCGGGGTCCGTCCTCAACCGGATGGCCGATGGAGTAGATACAGACTCTCGGTCCCAGCATACAGTTGGCCCCAAAACGCACCTCCTGCGCATCCATGATGATACAGCCATAGTTGGCAAAAAAGTTTTCTCCCACATGGATAAACTGTCCGTGGTCGCAGGTAAACGGCGGGTTCACTGTCACCTTCTCCCCCGTGCTGCCAAACAGCTCCCGGATGATCTCACGGCGTTTTTCCTCCTCGTCCCAGCGGCACAGATTAAACTGTTCCGTCAGCCTCCTGGCATGGTACACGCTCTCCATGATCTCATCCGACAGGGAATTAAAATACTCCCCGTCCCTCAGCTTCTCAAATTCACTTTTCATTCTTCCGAGACCGCCCATCTGTCCAGTTTTTTCAAAAACTCAACATCCTCCGTTACCACCTTGACCCCTTTGTCATAGTCCAGGGCCATGAGCCCCAGGATGGATTTGGCGTCGGCAATCTGGTTGTTCTCCGTGTGCACTCCCACGTCGTATGGCGAATGGCAGGCCGGGTTCATAAAATCCCGCAGGTCATTGGCCTGCTGCAGCCGTATGATTCGATACATTGTCTCACTCCTCCTCTCAAAAATGGCCGGGAGCGGACGGCGGGGAAGTTCTCCCCGCTCGCTCCCTGCTCCCGGCCACTCCACTATCCGGTGACACGTTTTACAGTGAATTCTGTCAGTCTTTCATAGCTGCAAATGCCAGGCTGTCGTCCACATATTCTGCCACATTGCTGGAATCGATAACTGCGGTTCCTGCATCCACAAACTCATCGTAGCTCTCCCCGTTTAATACCTTTAAGGAGGTATCCAGAGCCGCCTTGATCAGAGAACCAGGGTCGTTCATGGTGGTGATTGCATAGGTTCCGTTGCTGATTGCGATAACCGCTTCCATCAGACCATCGACTCCCGTTACCGCTACATCCTTGATTCCCTTCTCCTGAAGCACCTGAGCTGCTCCTAAGGACATGTCGTCATTGTGTCCATAGACGGCGATGATGTCAGGGTTGGCCTGAAGAAGGTCCTGGGTGGCTGTGATCGCTTTGGATCTGGTGTAATCGCAGTATGCGGACTGAATAACCTCCAGTCCCGGAGCCTCCTTGACTGCGGCCTCAAAGCCGTCGCGTCTTGCCATCATAACGGTGTCGCCTGCGGTTCCCTGGATCTCCAGGATCTTTCCCTTGGCGTTGTCCTTGCCCCCGAGAAGCTCCACCAGAGCCTGGCCTACGAGGTTGCCCATCTTCTCGTTGTCACGGCCTACATAGGCGGTCTGCCCTTCCGACACGTTTCTGTCAACGGTGATAACCGGGATTCCGGCCTTCTCACAGGCTTCCAGAGCCGGTTTTACACCCTCGGCGTTGATCGGGTTTAAGATCAGAGCGTCGATTCCGCTGGAGATCATGTCGTTGATGTCGTTGTTCTGCTTGGTTACATCGTCGTCTGCGCTGACATAGACAAACTCCACTCCCAGCTCCTTGGCGTAGGT